>Mummy_p2__coassemble_3922_pt1 | contig 6095 bp, 2 predicted proteins | sample Mummy_p2__metabat2_high_PE_001 | metagenome-assembled genome bin Mummy_p2 | reverse complement strand
CTTCGTGTCTTCATGACTTTCTTTTTTTATCGGTTAAGCTGACAAGGCTTCAGTTGAGAAGCCTTGCCAACTTTTAATCGTTCATTATTCATTAGGGGTCGGTTCGATCACGTTTCCTCCGTCACCGCTGCCTGAACTAGCAACAACTTTCAGATTATTAATCTGCCATCTCAAGGCATTTGCTTTAGAACTCTTATAGTGGAAAGCAAACTGAATAGTTTTACCCGCAAATTTACTTAAATCAATATCACCTGAAGCTACGAACTTGTTATCAGCACCCGTTGAATAATTAGGTATAGTCACTTCTTCCCAAGCTGTAGTGCCTTTTTCTCGAACTTCCAATTTCAAGTCATCCAAGTGAGTATCTGCACCAAATGTTTTAAAGGTATGCATAAACGAAAGAATAACATTTCCCTTTCCTGTCAAATTCAATTCAGGAGATACCAAACGGCTTTCAGATTCTTGATTAGCTCCATTCACGAACGCTCTTGCCATCATATAATATGTTTCGTTAAAATTGGCATGTGCCCATACATGGTCACTTCCTGCAGGCAAGGTTACATCTTCAAATGTAAATTCACCTTTTCCGCCATCTTTATCAAATTTGGCTTCTAAGATAGTTTCAGTAACTCCCGGCTGCGTTTCACCACCTTGTCCACCTTCTTCAGGCACTTCTACGAAATCCTTGATATCCTCAGCAGTACGGATGGTAAACTGCCAGCTACCTCTGAATCGTCCCAAGATACCAGTCAAGTTTCCTTTTCCTTTCGGAAGCTTGTTAGCTGCGAAGTTAGCATATCCACTGGTGCGCACCACCAACGTATTTCCGTGCGCATCGGTAATGGCTTCTTCCTGCCCCTTGCTGTCTTCGGGAGCAAAGATAGCCGTTCCCCCATTCTGGAAAGTTACCCCTTTTAGCGTAACCAGTTTAAACTTATACGTTTCCGGATCCGCATTAATCACACTGATGTCATCCAGTTCGAGCGGTTTCGCATTCTCCGGATTTGCCCATCCATCTCTGATAACATGCTTTTCAAACTCCTCCCACGGGGTGCGGTACAGATAACCTTCGGGATGTCCCAACTGCTGTTCATCGCCATAAACCGAGATACTCAATCCCTTCAAGTCAATATAAACAGTCTGTCCCACCGGATAATAGTTATATACACTACCCTGATCTACTTCCATTTCAATGGCACCGGTTGCATCTTCCAGATAGATTTTCTTAAAGATATTACCCGACTCATCGTTTGCAGTAACCACCGCTTTCAATACCTGCTCTTGCGTCAGCACCACCGGAGCATCTTGCGTAGCAGCCGCAGTCTGCGCACGCAAGTCTTTAATCGTAATATTCGCTTCCGGTCCCGTATATTCAGGCTCGGTCAAAAGCGGAGCATCATAATCTTTCTCACAGGCAAAGAGAGCCAGTGAAGCAAGAAGCGGCAGCGCGATATTTCTTAGTTTTTTCATATAATGTCAGTTTTTTAGTTGATATTTATTTAGTTGACTAGAACTTATAGCTTGCATTCAAGAAGCAGTTAATACCCTGCATATAGAAATACTTACCACCGAAGCGGTTCGGTTTTTCCAAGTCGAAGCGTCCCTGCTCATATCCGCCGGTACAGATATCCTTCTTGTTGAGCACATTGTTTACCGTCAAGTTAAAGTTCAGCGACTGGCGGTTGCGCAAATAGATAATCTTACCCACAGAAAGGTCGAGCGTAAATGCTTCCTTGAAGCGCTCCTGCGTAGTAAGCTGGCGGTAAGCATCGTAATACGGGTTATACGGAGTAACCTGTTCATAACTTGAAGCCAGACGGCGAAGCGGAGCTGCCTCAATGTAGTTACGTCCGAAGCCGTTCACGTTGGCACCCAGGAACCAGTAGTCGATGAAGTAACGGATACCGAAAGTACCGGCAAACTGCGGAAGACCTCCCACATACACATTCTTCATATACACCTTTTCCTTTTCCACCATCTTTCCGTTTTCCGAATGCTTCACCCCGTCAGGATTGTTGCTGTAATAATACTCACCCACCGTTCCAGCCAAGTCGAAGCTCCAGTGATCATCGAGTTTATACGTAGCTCCCAGTTCGATACCGCGGTGAATGCGGTTTACCCCGTAAAGCACGTGGTTGATAAACGTACCCTCAATGCCGTCATAATAGCTGTTACGCTCCATCTGGTCGTAGAAATTAGTTTGGAACACACCGATACGTCCTGCCAAGTGAGGTGTAGAGAAGATATAGTTAATATCTGCCGAGAAGATACGTCCGCTCTCCATATTCTCGATGGTGCGGTCGGTAATACGCGGAGAAATATACGCTTCGTTCGGCAACGGAGCCTCACTGCCATAGCTCACATTCGCATTAATCATGTGGCGTCCGTTGAATTTATAGGTCAAGCCTCCCTTCAGCATGATGTCGGTAAAGCTGTGACGCGCCCCTTTTCCGAAAGAGCTGTCCGGATAACGTCCGTTACGCATCAGTCCGTCACGCTGGAACGAGGTATAAGTCAGCTTCGCACCATAGTAATAATCCCAGTAGCGCGAATGATACTGATTCACCACCCACGCATTGAGCGAGTAGATATTCAGGTGATAGTTATAGCCGAACACCCCGTCTTCATACACCTTGCGGTTCGGACGGTCGAGGTCATTCTGCAACTTATCCGAATCGCCCGAGAAGTCTTGTTCGGCAAACTTGTCAATATCGAGCACATAGTTGGCACCCAGCAAGTCGTTCACCGTTTTAAACTGGCGCGACTGCGTATAGCGGGCACCGATACCGGCTGTGATATCAAAGTGACGGCTCATGCGGGCGTTCAGGGTAGAGTTGAACGAAGTCTCCAGCAAGTCGCTGCGACGTTCTTCCACCATATACACCGCAGCCCCGCTACCATTACGCACGCTGTTGGCATTGGCTTCATACAACTTATCCCAGTTAATCTGCGTAAAGTCGCCTTTGCGCGTCATCCACAGGTCGCGGTATCTCAGCTGCATGGTTTCATCTTCGAAGTAAGAAGGCAAATAGCGGTAATAATCCGGACGCGGATCGGGTGCATTATACCAGTTGAGCGCGGTATTACCATAGCGAGCATAATGGAAGCCCGCACCGGTGGTCAGCGTCATGTTGTCATTGATTTTCCAAACGTGCGAGAACACGGCAGTAGGGTCGAAAGCCGTAACCACCTTGGCATTCCGCTTGTCGCCGTTCTGGTAACCCCAGTTCGGGTTATACTGATAATTATCGGTCAACTCATATACTTCACGGTACGAGTTACCCTGCTGTCCGCGCTGTACGGGTGAGATGAAAGCCACCATCGACAAGCTGTGACGGCCACCCTGCCATTGTTTTTCGGCAGAAAAAGCCAGCGAGAAGTTCTTATAGAACGTACCGTCGATAGCTCCCTCATGCGAATAACGTCCGCCCAAAGAAGAGGTAAACGCCCATCCCTTATCGTTCATTCCGGTAGAATAAGTAAACATGCCGCGCAGATAATAGTTGCGGTTGGTATAGCTCAAGCTCAGCTTACCGCCCGGTGTATACGCCGAAGCACGCATGTTAATGTTTTCGGTACCGCCGAGACGTCCGAAAGTAAATGAACCCGGTGCATTGAAGTTGGTCACATCGCCGTTACGGGTCATATCATTCAACGCTCCCACCGAAGCATAGTTAAACACTCCTCGGTTCTGGTCATTAAATTCCACCCCGTTGATATACTTCACCTCGTGCGTACTGCTATAGCCACGCGGAGAGAAGCGTCCCGGAGAAAGCTGATACGAACTGCGGTTCAAAAAGATGTCGTTCGAAAGAATCACGGTAGAACTTACGTCCTGTCCGGAAGTTTCCACATCATCGTCCACCATACCGGCATCGATGACACCAATCATAGAAATATCTTCTGTAGCATTCAGTTCAGTAACCCGAATCGGTTCCAGCTCGGTCACACCCGCGCTTTCCACCTCAATGGCTACACTTTTCGGCGTAATCAATACAGAGTTAAGCTGAATGACGTAACGTCCCGGAGCTATATTGCGGATGGTGAAAAAGCCATCGGCATCGGTCGTAACCTGCCGGTCGAGTTCGGTCACGGTCACGATGACTCCCGGAACGGGGTCACTGCTTACTGCTCCGATTACCCGTCCTTTCACGCTACCTTGTGCAAAGGCAAGACAAGGAAGGAAGAATGCCAGGAAGAACAGTAGTTTTTGTTTCATACGTTTAGGTTTTTAATTAAAAAGTTTTCCTCTGGAGCCGTTTCATGCTTCTATCAGGAGGATTGGGTTAAAAAAGAGAGCATGAAAAAGTTTTATAGAGCTCTTTCATGTTCTCTTTTCTTAGAATTAAGTTATTGAATTGCAAGGGAGTATTTCTTTTGCTTGGGTTTCAGTAACCGGTTGTTGTTTCATCGGCAAAAAACGCTTGGGCGTTTCGTGTGAAACGTTTAGGTGTTTCTACTTAAACACCTAGGTGTTTTTTTAACTTACTTGGCTATGCCTGATAATTGAATATTATCTAATCTATATCCTGCTTTATTAGAGGCATCTGATACGAACTCGATAAACTCAATTCCATCAGGTAAAGTCAAAGTTACAGTCTGAAATTTATTAGCTGTTATACTTTTACTTTCAACACTCAAATCACCTAGATTAGTTCTCACCTTTATGATATTTTGATCAGCTGATTCATTAGCTGAAATATCATAAACCAATTTAAGATTAGTATAATTAGCTACATCAAAACCTGAAATCTTAAGTCCTGCTGGTTTTTCTTTATCTGTATATGCAGGCAAATAAACATGATTGGACGTAGTTGATGTAAATCTTACATCACCGTTTTCAAATTGTCCTGCAAATTGATCAAAGAAAGTAAGTGTACCTTGATTATCCCATTTATCATACTTATTGATTTTAACTTTCGTCTTACCAAGATCTTGACTACCACAAGTTTCCTTAAAGATTACCTTTTCTTCTCCCGGCTGTGGTTGCGGCTGAGGTTCTGGTTCCGGTTCTGGTTCCGGAGTCGGGTCTACTGTACCGCCTTTACCATCGGCAACTACTTTCACTGAATTAATCTGCCATAAAGCAGCTGCATCAGCTGTACTAACATAACGAAATGCTACCTGAACCGACTTACCTACATAAGCTGTCAAATCAATGGTTGCTGATACGTACTTATAATCATTACCTGAGCCATAAGCAGGGATTACCACTTGTGTCCAACCGGTTGCCTCTGCACTTGCTTGAGTTCCAGCATCTGCTACCCACAAAGTCATTTCTTTACTCTTATCTGCACCATACTTGTGACAGTGTTCAAATGTCAATGTTGCCTTTTTAGCAGAAGTTAAATCTATAGATGGACTTATCAACCAACTTTCCGCAGCATGATTTACTTTATTTATATTTGCACTAGCCTTCATATACTGCGTATTATCCTTATCAAATTGTCCCCACTGCCATACATAAGTACTTCCTTCCGGCAACTTAATATCTGAAATAGTAAAGTTTCCTTGGTTCGCATCAAACGGCTCATCGAGCAACACCTTCTCTTCACCCGGTTGTGTTCCGCCACCTTCGCCATCAAAGTTTACATCGAAGTCACCACCAGCAACTCCTACCCAGTCTTCGATAGTAGCGTTACCCACTGTTACCACCGGTTTGCCATTGTTTATAGAAAGAGTCGCTTTGAAAGTAACATTCTTTCCAGCTCCAAATGCAGTAAGGTCAGCAATAGAATGCGTGAAAGTCTTTCCAGCCAACGTGAAAGTTAAATCCATCTTGGTCTGGTCGGTTGCAGCAGCAGTAGGCAGGATAATTGCAGTAGCCATAGCGGTATGAGCTTCCACGTTACCGATGTTCATGGCAACAGCCTGTGTATTCTTGCCATCGGTAGCTTTCACGGTTCCGTTAGCCAAGTCAAACTTACCTTCGGTAGCGATACCCTTCATTTCCACCTTCAAGCCTTCGAATGACTCGATGGTTTCGTCTTTAGTCATATTCAAAGTAAGTTTCGACATCTTACGGACAAACTTCAGTGCAATGGTTTTTCCGTTAGCAGCCTCAACACCCTTTGTTTCGTTTGAGTACAGCAAGT
>Mummy_p2__coassemble_2941_pt1 | contig 8228 bp, 7 predicted proteins | sample Mummy_p2__metabat2_high_PE_001 | metagenome-assembled genome bin Mummy_p2 | reverse complement strand
TTTTTTACATTGGCGTTTCTCTCAAACGCGATGCAAAGGTACAACTATTTTCTAATTCTGCAATAGATTTGGTGAAAAAAATTACATTTTTCTTCATTTTTTTTCTTCCCGTCAGACTTAAGGCAAAGGCTTCCGAGAGCTACTTTTTTGAATTATAAGACTTTACTTCATTTCTCCACAATTTCTCTTTCCGGGTCTCCGAAACTCTTTTTTCGCCATACTGCAACCCGAGCAGTTACATCCACAGCCGGAAGATTTCTTTTTCCCTCCTGAAAGCTTCTTGAAAAAGTTTCTTGCCGCATACCCTATGCAGCAAGAAACAATCACCCATACGATAATATCTTGCATTGTCATCTTTTATTTAAAACAGACTTCCTATCCGATAAACAAGGAACGAAACAACCCATGCCAGTGCCGTGGTATAGAAAGCGGCAAAGGCTGCCCACTTCCAGCTTCCCGACTCCTGCCTGATGGCTACGAGGGTTGCGATGCAGGGGAAATAGATAAGCACAAACAGCATATAGCCGAAAGCCACCAGCGGGGTAATGGGAATGCGATGAGCAAGGTTTACCTCTTCGATGTCGCCCTCATTCGTATAAAGTACCCCCAGTGTACTTACCACCAGCTCCTTCGCTCCTACTCCCGAAAGAATGCCGATACCCATTTTCCAGTCGAATCCCAGCGGCTCAATCACCGGTTCGATTACCTTGCCTATCTGTCCGATATACGAATTTTCCTGCTGCTCAGCCTGAGTGGCATAGGCATCGTGATTCGGATAATACCCCAAAAACCAGATAATGATGGAAGCCACCATGATGATTCCTCCCATCTTCTTGAGATATTGCACACCTTTTTCCCACGTATGGCGCGCCACTGCTTTAGCCGTAGGCATACGGTAAGGAGGAAGCTCCATCACAAACGGAGTATCGTCGCCTTTCACCAGAAACTTGGAAAAGACACGCGCCATCAGTACAGCCAGCAAGATGCCGGAAGCATAGATAGACAGCAAGACCACACTGGCTTGACTGGGAAAGAACGCACCAATCAGCACCAGATAGATAGGCAGACGGGCACTGCAGGATATCAGCGGATTGACCAAGATGGTTACCAGACGCGATTTACGGCTCTCTATGATGCGCGAAGACATAATGGCAGGTACGTTACACCCGAATCCCATAATCAGCGGAATAAACGACTTGCCATGCAGTCCCATCTTGTGCATAATTTTATCCATGATGAAAGCAGCCCGCGCCATATAGCCGGAATCTTCCATCAATGAGATAAACAGGTAAAGGAGCAAAATATTAGGAAGGAAGACGATAACCCCTCCCACTCCTCCGATAATTCCATCGATGACCAAGTCTTTCAGCGGTCCGGCAGGCATGACCGCCTCAACCAGCAAGCTGAAACGTTCCACCAGCCACTCTATTCCCATCTTGGGGTATTCGCCCAACACGAAAGTAGCCTCAAACATGATATACAGAAAGATGAAGAAGATGGGATAGCCCCATACCCGATGGGTCACAATGCTGTCTACGATACGCGTAAACATCTCCGTGTTTTGATTGGTATCGGTGAAGGTCTCGGTCAATGCCCCCGAAATGAATCCGTACTTGGCATCGGTAATGGCCTGCTCGCTGTCGTTGTTGAGCACCTGCTGCAAGCGCTGGGCTTCCTTATCACGCAGACTGATAATCTCTCCGGCATTGGGCAGTGTCGACACCACCCGCTGCTCTATTTCCTTATCGTTTTCCAGCAACTTGATGGCAAGAAAACGGGTGGAATATTTATAGCGGATATGTTCGTTTTTACTGATTTCTTTCTTTATCACCTCAATGCTGCGTTCCAGCTCCGGACCGTGATTGATGTGGATATGGCGGATATAGCTCTTCGAAGTAAAGTCATTTCCCTCAGCCTCGCTGTCGTAAGTATGGTCTACCACATAGGCATCGTGCCACTCACGGAACTCGCGCAGAGCCTCATTCTGTATTTCTTTCTCCTGCCCCATGAAGTCGGCTCCTTCATAGAGTCCGATAATCACATGAAACAAGTCTTCCACTCCTTCGCCGGTACGGCTGATGGTAGGCACCATCGGTACACCCAGCAGCTGCGACAGCTTTTTTATATCCAACTTGTTCCCGCTGCTTTCCAGTGCGTCATACATGTTCAGCGCCACCACCATGCGCACGTTCATATCAATCAACTGTGTGGTCAGGTAAAGGTTGCGCTCCAGATTACCTGCATCCACCACATTAATAATCACATCGGGAGTTTCTTCAATGATATGCTTGCGCACGTACAGTTCTTCGGGACTATAAGCCGACAGGGAATAGGTTCCCGGCAAATCAACCAGACGGAAGCGGTAGCCTTGATATTCAAAATAACCTTCTTTGGCATCCACCGTCACTCCGCTGTAGTTACCTACATGTTCATGCGAGCCGGAAGCCACGTTAAACAGTGAAGTCTTTCCGCAGTTAGGATTTCCCACCAGTGCCACATTGATTACACGACGCTTGTCGCGGGCGATGGCTTTCATCTCATCCGATACCGGAATCGCCTCCGATATGGGAGCATGGTAACCCATGCTGCTTTCCACAGTCCGGGTTTCTGCCTCGCCCACCACTTCAATCATGGAAGCTTCCTGGCGGCGGAGGGAAATTTCATATCCCATTATCTTATACTTAATCGGATCTTTCAGCGGCGCATTCAGCAGCACTTCTACTGTCTTTCCCTTGATAAATCCCATTTCTATGATGCGCCGGCGGAATCCTCCGTGTCCTAACACTTTAATGATGATTCCCTTTTCTCCTGTCTTTAATTCCGATAATCTCATTTTATTCCATTTCTATTTTGGATGCAAATATAATTGATTACCCAAACGCAAACAAACAATTTAGATTGTTTTTAAATAGTATGCCAAAAAAGAAATAAAAGAAAACCGTATTTTTCTTTTGTTTCTCCAGAAGAATATGTAACTTACTCAAGTTTTGGAAAATGAAGAAATGAAGAATGATAAGCCAACTGCTATCTGAAGCCTACTAATGATCTGAAAACTCAAGAACTTAAAAATTTAAAAACTCAAAAACTCAACCCAAATGGACATGCGCATCTTTCAAGTAACCTCAAACCAAACAGCTCCCCTCCATGAAGGAAGCATCCTGATAGCTTCTCCGCTACTGAATGACTATCACTTCGTACGGTCGGTTATTCTGATGATTTCACACGATACGGAAGGGAGTCTGGGACTCGTCATGAACAAGCGGTTTAAAGGACCTATTACGCTGAATCAGATGATTCCGGAATTAAAAGATGCTCCTGAGGTTCCCGTCTTCCTGGGAGGTCCGGCAGATAGAGAAACCCTGTTCTTCATCCACACCTTCCAAGAACTGGACGGAGCATTTCCCTTAGGAGGCGGAGTTTATCTGAACGGCGATTTTGAATATATAAAAAACTACATACGCAGCGAAAAGCCCACAGAGGGACGCATCCGCTTTTTTACCGGATATGCCGGATGGTCGTATAACCAGCTTCAGAAAGAAATAGATAACAATGCCTGGATTATAGGCAACAGCCATCCGATGAGGTTTCTGCAGAATCATTTCCACAATTTCTGGACCGACTGCATGAACGATTTGGGACATCCTTACTCCTTTTGGGCAAAGTATCCGGTGATTCCTTCGCTCAACTAACGGTTTGCATTCAGTTTCTGAAACAGACACACCGCGTGATAGGTATTGCCGATACGTACCCACTCATGAAGGGTGCCGCAGGGTATATAGCCCATGGAGCGAAACAAGCGCATGGAGGTTTCATTGGCCTCGCATACGTAGGCATACAGCTGGCGGATTCCCAGAAAGCCGAAACAGTGTGATTCAAGCAAAACCAGCGCCTGACTTCCCATCCCCTGCCTGCGATGCTTCCGGTCTATGATGATGCCTACTTCTGCCCGGTTATGACGGGGGTCGAATGAACAGAGATCGAGCATACCCACCACTCCTTTCTCCCGGTGAACAATCATCAGACGCAGCTGGCGGTCGGTGTAAAGGTCGTTTTGCGACTCTTCCAGAAAGCACTTCAACTGATAGCGCGAATAAGGCCCTGTAGAAGAACTCACTTCCCAAGGCTCCATCCCGTTTTCCAGTTCCATCATCACATCTAAATCTTCGGGCTCAGGTGCACGCAGGCTCAACAGGGTAGCATTCTCACTCATAAGCTTTTATTTTTCCAGATTCAACTCACTCAGCAGGCGTTCACGCCCCGGCACACAAAACAGAGATGCCACAAGTACCATTCCTCCGCAAAGCAGTCCGGTGGTATTCAGCGTGCAGTAATAAGCCGAGAAATTAAACAACGCCGTAGCAAACAGCAGTGCCAGACGCACTTCGCTCCAGCGGCGATAACTTTTCAAGGCGCCAGGCAGTGACAGATGCTGCACATAGCGTGTCAGCGAAAGACTGAACAGACGCAATGAAATGGGAATCATACTTACAGCCAGCAAGATGCCGGCAACCTGCATTGCATAATCGGCTTGAGCATCTTCTATCAAAACGCCCTGCGGCAAGCAGTCGGTTTCATAGAGAAGCACCAGCAAGCCTACTCCTATCCATAACAATGCGTATTCCATACGTAAGCAACGCAGCAAACGGTTCAGTTCTTTTTCCATATTTTTCTTTCTTTTTTTAGTTGATGAAGTGTCAGGCGACGAGCAGACTGTGTTTTATTTACATCGTTCCGGTAAAAGCAATACGGTTCACGATAGACCGTCCCAGCGTGACTTCATCCGTATACTGCAGTTCATCACCGATAGAAATTCCCCGGGCAATCACTGTGAGCTTCACATCAAAACTGCACAGCTTCCGGAAGATATAAAAATTGGTGGTATCTCCCTCCATGGTTGAGCTCAATGCCAGAATCACCTCTTTCACTACCCCGCTTTTCACCCGCTCCACCAAGCTCTCAATTTCCAGATCAGAAGGACCGATGCCGTCCATAGGCGAAATCACTCCGCCCAATACATGATAGAGTCCCTTAAACTGCTGGGTATTTTCTACCGCCATCACATCGCGGATATTCTCGACCACACACACGGTCGATGCGTCACGTCCCGGATTGGAGCAGATACGGCATACATCTGTATCCGATATATTATGACATACCTTGCAGTATTTCACTTCATGCTTCAGAGTTATCATCGCATGGCCAAACGCCTCTACTGCATCTGTATTCTGCCGCAGCAGATGCAACACCAGACGCATGGCTGTTTTACGTCCGATACCGGGAAGTTTGGCAAATTCGCCCACTGCCTTTTCCAGCAAAACCGATGGATATTGTTGATTCATTTTTACCTGTTAATGTTTCCTGTTATTGTTTCCAGCGTGCAAAGATAACGTTTTTATTGGTATCTCTACCCCACAGATGGTTCCCATTCGGCAAAAAAGCCGTATCTTTACCGCTCTGAATTTTGAAACCAACGTAAGAAAAAACATGAACGGTATTTTTATTCTCCTCACCATAGTCCTTTACTTCGGATTGCTACTTTTTATTTCACGCCTTACTGCCAGCCATCATACCGACAATGATGCGTTCTTCCGGGGCAACCGCCAGTCGCCCTGGTTCATCGTTGCCTTCGGCATGATAGGTGCCTCACTCTCAGGTGTGACCTTTGTCTCGGTGCCGGGTATGGTAAAATCGATTGATATGACGTATATGCAGACCTGTATGGGCTTCTTTGTAGGTTATCTGATTATCGCTCACATATTGCTTCCGCTCTATTACCGGCTGAACCTCACTTCTATCTACACCTATCTGGAACAGCGTTTCGGCAAAGAGGCTTATAAAACGGGGGCTTCTTTTTTCTTACTCTCCAAGCTGCTGGGAGCTGCCGCCCGCCTGTATCTGGTTTGCCTCATTCTCCAGCATTATGTGTTCGATGCTTATCATGTTCCCTTTGCCGTAACAGCCATCGGCACAGTGATCTTAATCTGGCTGTACACGCGGAAGAGCGGCATCCGCACCATTGTGTGGACCGACAGCCTGCAGACGCTCTGCCTGCTGGGGGCACTGGGAATCATCATCGTACAGGTGGCTTCGCTGCTGGGAACCGACCTTACAGGGGCTGCCCGCATGGTGAGCGAGAGTGAATACAGCCGTATCTTTGTATTCGATGACTGGCAGTCGAAACAGAACTTCTTCAAGCAGTTTTTCAGCGGAATCTTTATCACCATTGTCATGACAGGACTTGATCAGGACATGATGCAGAAGAATCTTTCTTGCCGCAACCTGCGTGCTGCCCAGAAAAACATGTATGTCTACGGATTTTCATTCGTCCCGGTTAATCTGCTGTTTCTTTCGCTTGGAATCTTATTGCTCATTGCCGCCCCGCAAATCGGCCTGACACTTCCTGCCAAAGGCGATGACATGCTTCCGCTCTTTGCTGCCGGAGGTCATTTAGGATATGTGGTACTGATACTTTTCACCATCGGTATCATTGCGGCTGCCTTTTCGAGTGCCGACTCTGCCCTCGCAGCCTTGACCACCAGCTGCTGCATCGACTTGCTGAACATCGGGCGGTATGGCGAAGAGCAGGCACAACGCATCCGTAAATGGGTTCATCTGGGCATCTCAGCCTTATTCATCAGCTGCATGCTGGTGTTTGAAGCCATTGGCAGTTCAAGCGTCATTGATACGATTTATGTGCTTGCCTCTTATACGTACGGTCCGCTTCTGGGACTGTTTGCATTCGGTCTGTTTACCCGGCGCATTCCCCGCGGACGCTATGTGCCGTATGTAGCCATAGCCTCACCGGTCATCTGCTATCTCACCGATTCTTTCGTATCCGCCACCACCGGCTATCGCTTTGGCTATGAGATGCTGATGGTGAACGGACTGCTTACTTTCGGGGGACTGATGTTGCTCAGCCTGCGGCATCATCCGGTGCTGGAAAATCAGCACATGCGGTCGCGGTAATCTTCGTAACCGAAGGTGCGGTACACCTCCACCTCGCCATCGGCATGAAGCAAGGCTACCGACGGGTGATGAATGCCATTGAACATATTGGTTTTGACCATGGTGTAATGAATCATGTCTTCAAAGACGATGCGTTCACCCACCTGCAGTTCATGATCGAAGCGCCAGCTTCCCATATAATCACCGCTCAAGCAGCTGTTTCCTCCCAGACGATAGATAAAGTCGCCTGCCTGAGCCGTCTTGACGGCTTCTGCCGGAAGTGACTCTGCTCCACGCACACGGGGCTGGTATGGCATCTCCAGACAGTCGGGCATATGGCAGGTAAAGCTCACATCAAGAATCGCAGTGCGTATACCGCGGCTCTCCACTACATCCACCACCGATGACACCAGTGTACCGGTCTGCCAGGTAAATGCCGAACCGGGTTCAAGTATGATTTGCAGATGCGGATAGCGTGCTTTCAGTCCTTTCAGCAAATGAATCAGGTGATTGACATCGTAATCGGCACGGGTCATGAGGTGACCTCCCCCCAGATTCAGCCACTTCAGCTGAGGGAACCAGCGTGAGAAACGCGCCTCAATATGTTGTAGGGTACGTTCCAGCTCATACGATGACGATTCGCAGTGACAATGGCAGTGAAAGCCTTCCAGTCCTTCAGGCAATACCTCCGGCAGCAAGTCGGCTGTAACTCCGAAACGGGTTCCCGGAGCGCAGGGGTTATAGAGCTCCACTTCTACTTCCGAGTATTCAGGATTCACACGCAAACCGCATGAAACAGGCTCGTCTGCGTTTTTCGTCATCGGATAGAAACGATGAAACTGTGAGAGCGAGTTAAACGTAATGTGGCTGCTGTAGCGCATAAAAGCCGGAAAGTTAGCCTCCGTATAAGCCGGTGAATAGGTATGTGCCTTACTGCCGAACTCCTCGAAAGCGAGGCGTGCCTCATATTCCGAACTGGCTGTGGTGTAACGGATGTATTCACGGAATATGGGAAACGACTTCCACATGGCAAAGGCCTTGAAGGCTAATATGATTTCTACTCCGGCAGTGTCTGCCACGTGTTTAATCAAGCTCAGGTTTTTTCTGAGCAGTTCTTCTTCCATGACGTAGCATGGTGCGGGTACTTGGTTGGGGATTAGCATTATTTTTTGAGTTCTTGAGTTTTTGGATTTTTAAGTTCTTGAGTTTTTGGGTTCTCAGATAACTAGGCTTCAGAAAACAGTTGACTTATCACTTATCATTCTTCATTCATCATTCTTCAT
>Mummy_p2__coassemble_2019_pt1 | contig 12704 bp, 10 predicted proteins | sample Mummy_p2__metabat2_high_PE_001 | metagenome-assembled genome bin Mummy_p2 | reverse complement strand
ATCTCCATACATACGTGCACGCATTTCCTTGATATGATCAGAAGTAATGTATTCATCGTAGTCCATCATCTTATCGATAATTCCATTCGGGGTAAGTTCAATGATTCGATTAGCTACGGTCTCAATAAATTCATGGTCGTGTGACGAAAACAGCACATTGCCCTTATAAGTCTTCAAGTTATTATTGAACGACTGGATAGATTCCAAATCCAAATGGTTGGTAGGTGTATCAAGTATCAAACAGTTAGCGTTACGCAACTGCATACGGGCAATCATACAACGCATCTTTTCACCTCCAGACAAAACATTCACTTTCTTCAACACCTCTTCTCCAGAGAATAACATACGGCCCAAGAACCCTTTCATATATACCTCATTGCCTTCGCCATACTGACTCAACCAGTCTACCAGATTCAAGTCGCATTCAAAGTAATCGGTATTATCAAGCGGCAAATAAGCAGTCGTAATCGTAACTCCCCAGCTGTAATGTCCAGCTTGTGCCTTGCGGTTGCCGTTGATAATTTCAAACAAGGCAGTCATGGCACGCGGATCACGGCTTAAGAATACAATTTTATCTCCTTTCTCAACATTGAAGTTAACATCATTAAATAAGAGTACGCCGTCCTCGGTTTCCGCACGCAGACCGGAAACTTCCAGGATCTGATTTCCCGGTTCACGCTCAGGAGTAAAGATAATACCCGGATATTTGCGAGAAGAAGGCTTGATTTCGTCAACATTCAGTTTTTCCAACATCTTCTTACGGCTTGTGGTCTGCTTCGACTTCGCCACATTAGCAGAGAAACGACGGATAAACTCTTCCAGTTCTTTACGCTTTTCTTCAGCTTTAGCCTTCTGGTTTTGCTGCTGACGGAGAGCCAACTGACTTGACTCATACCAGAAACTATAGTTACCGGCAAACAAATTTACCTTTCCGAAATCAATATCAACCGTATGTGTACATACAGAGTCAAGGAAGTGACGGTCGTGACTTACCACCAGCACAGTATGTTCAAAATTAGAAAGGTACTCTTCAAGCCAAGTAACCGTATCCATATCAAGGTCATTGGTAGGCTCGTCAAGCAACAAGTTATCCGGATTACCGAACAAAGCCTGAGCCAACATCACACGCACCTTTTCCTTACCACTCAAATCACCCATCAGCGTATAGTGCTTATCTTCTTTGATACCCAAACCACTCAGCAGGATAGCTGCATCACTTTCTGCATTCCATCCTTCCAGTTCGGCAAACTTTTCTTCCAGTTCGGCTGCTTTTATACCATCTTCATCTGTAAAATCTTCTTTCGCATACAGCGCTTCACGCTGCTTCATGATATCCCACAAAATGGTATGTCCCATCAAAACGGTATCAAGCACCGTATGTTCATCAAATTTAAAGTGGTCCTGACTTAATACCGAAAGGCGTTCACCCGGTCCTAAAGTTACACTTCCTTTAGTAGGGTCCAACTCCCCCGAAATCACTTTCAAGAAAGTTGACTTACCGGCTCCATTGGCACCGATAATTCCATAGATATTACCATTTGTGAACTTCATGTTCACATCATTATACAACACTCTTTTACCAAATTGAACGGCTACGTTTGAAACTGTAATCATCGTTTATAACAAATATCTTTAAAGTTTGTGAGTTTTTTTAGTTTACTGGTTTTTAAGTTTTATCTCGTTTTATTACACGCCAACAACAAACTTATAAACTCAAAGCCAAGGAACTAAACATTTATTTTATTGTTTACAAAGACAGCAAAAGCCTCGCCTCTTGTCTTCAGGAGGCAAAGATACAGAATATCACCGGAATAACCGAATAAAACACCTCCGAGTTTATAAACTCTTAAACTTGCAGCTTTACAGCTTCATTCATTTTCGCCGGAAAACACACTCCATGTGCAAACAAAATCCGGATGAACCCAATAAGAGACCGAAAACTGGTTTCTGTTTACTGTACGATATTCTTCTGCCATAAAATGACCTGAAGACAATAAAGAAAAATCACGGATTCTCAAATGATCCAGAAAATCAACCTCTGAACTGTTTATTAATTTATATAGGGTTTCCTTAGCCGACCAATGAAGCAACAACAACGACAGCCGTTCTTCCTCTGACACCAAAGCCTCTCCCTGCATTTCATCCTCCCGAACAAACCGGGAACGGACCTTACAAACTTTTTCTGTACGCTGCTCTATATCAATACCTACCTCTTGCCGTGCATGCACACCTACTGCCACATAACCTTTGGTATGCGAAATTGAAATTCTCAAAGTCTCGTTCTCCAAGAAAGGCTTGCCCGAAGGATAATGAAGAATACTGTACTCCTTACCTAAAAGAGTTTTCAACAAAACTCTTACCGCAACATATTCCATGCGACGGGAAGCCGACTTCATCGCTTGAAGCTCTTCATCATAAGGAAGAACAGCCGAAAGTTGATCACGCAGTTCCGTGAAACTTTCTGTAACTTTCCATATACCCCATACTCCTCCCCCTTCGGTATTCCATTGTCTGAACAGCGGCATAGACTTTACTCTTTTACGTCATCGGTCTCAATCTTGGGATTGATGGTTACACGCACTTTCAATATACGCCGCTCATCCATTTCAAGCACCTCAAAACTGTAATTCATGAAATCAATCACCTCGTGAAGTGCGGGAAATTCACCCTTCAATTCAAGCAAGAGTCCAGCCAAGGTATCGGCATCACCGGCAGCCTCATCAAACTCATCTTCATCTACCTTCATGATTTTATAGAAGTCGGAAAGTAAAGTCTTTGCCTCAAAGATGTACGTCTTTTCGTCTATCTTAGCATAAGGCAACTCTTCCTCATCGTACTCATCGTTAATCTCACCCACGATTTCTTCAATAATGTCTTCCATGGTAACAATGCCCGATGTTCCTCCAAACTCATCAACCACAATAGCGATATGCACCTTATTGGACTGAAAGTCGCGAAGCAAATCATTGATTTTCTTCGTTTCCGGAACAAAGAATGCCGGACGGATTAGATTCTGCCAACAGAAATTGTCATCTTTATCCAGATAGGGCAATAAATCTTTAATATACAGGATACCTTTAATATTATCACGCGTATCTTCATAAACCGGAATACGTGAGTAAACATTGTCAATCACGCATTTCAATACTTCCGAAAAATGGTTTTTAATTTCCAAGTCCACCATATCCAAGCGAGAAGTCATCACCTCTTTTGCCGTTTCTTCTCCAAAACGGATAATACCTTCCAGCATATTGCTCTCTTCGGAGATTTCATTTTTATCGGTCAGCTCAAGAGCCTGCGACAACTCATCCACCGACAGATTACGTGTCTTCTTTTTCTGCGCCAGCTTATTGATAATAAATGTAGAATGCACCAAAACACTCGATATCGGACGAAAGACCGAACGCAAGAACAAAATAACGGGAGCAGCTTTCCGTACAAACTTCAGTGTATGTTGAGCGGAGTAGATTTTAGGCATAATCTCTCCAAACAGCAACAGCAGAAAAGTCAGCACAACCGTTACCAGCAAAAATTCCAGAATTTCTGCCGAACCAAAATCCACCACACATGCAAAAAAATAATTAAGCAGCATGATAATGGTTACATTCACAAAATTATTCGATATAAGAATCGTGGCCAACAGCCGTTCTGAATCATCAAGCAACGTCTTGATGATTTTATCAGAGGGATGACTGTCCTCATCTATTTCATTTAAATCACCCGGAGAAAGCGAAAAAAAAGCTATTTCCGAAGCCGAAACAAAACCTGAAGCATAAAGCAACATAACAGCCAACACCAAGGCTATAATTGCTCCCAACGAAGGAGCTGTCACTACCACGCCACTACATAAATCAGTCAAATAAGATAAACACGAGTCAGGGTCCAAGGAATCAAATTTTAGTTAAACAATATATCTTGCGTCTTCCGCCTTACTTTCAGAAAGGCAAATCATCTGACGCATTCGTCGTCTGTGTTTGAGAAGCCACCGGTTGCTGGGCTTGTACATGCTGAGCCGGAACCGGAGCCTGTGGTTGAGTGGTATTACGCGGTGTAAGCATTTCCATATTATCGCCAAAAATCTCAACTACATACCGTTTGATACCATTTTGGTCATCGTATGAGCGAGTGCGGATTTTTCCTTCGATATAAAGTTTATCACCCTTACGCACATATTTCTCTGCCGTTTCTGCCAAACCGCGCCATAGAACAATATTATGCCACTCCGTACGCTCAGGTACTTGCGTACCATTGGCCAACGTATATGCACGATCGGTAGTAGCCAACGAAAAAGTTGCTACCGCTACTCCACTATCCAAATATCTCACTTCGGGGTCTTTACCTACGTTACCAATTAATTGTACTTTATTTAATGACATATCCTTTCATTTTTAAGAATCAGGTCTCAAAATTAGAGAAAAAAAACGAGATAACAAGCGTGATGTAGGAAAATTGTGCAATTCATTCTCTGGAATACAACGATAACCGGATAGTAAACTCTTTTCATCGGCCAATTCTACCACATAGCAATCGGCATAGATAACCTGATGGGAAAGCACATGCTTCACCTGTTTCTTCACCAAAGAAACCTGTTCTATGTCTAACCCCTCAAACAAAGACTTAAATGCTTGTGAAGCAAGTAATTCCTCTTGCAGACAAGCTGCAGAAGTTTCTATCAAAGGAAATTCATATAAATTTCGCCAAACATCATTGGCTTCTCTCTTTCTTATAAAAGTAAATGACCCAGCACGGACATATAAATAAATAAAGAAGCGATTTCTTGACTTGACCTTATGTTGCTTACGGGGCAGATCGGCTACCTTCCCTTCCCGAAAGGCACAGCAAGTTTCAGCCAACGGACAAACTCCGCAAGAGGGAGACTGGGGGACGCATTGCAAAGCTCCAAAATCCATGATAGCCTGATTATAAAGAGCTGGAGAAGATGTATCAAGCATACTTTGAGCCAAAGCGGCAAAGGTCTTTCTCCCCGCAACCGTATCAACAGGGACATCCACCCCCAAATAGCGCGACAAGACCCTATAAACATTCCCGTCGACCACAGCATATGGCATTCCATAAGCAAATGAACAAATGGCAGCAGCCGTATAATCGCCCACTCCTTTCAACCTGCGAACCGACTCATACGTTTTCGGGAATTCGCCTCCGGCTATAATCGAACGGGCAGCCTCATGCAAGTTTCTTGCACGAGAATAGTAGCCCAGCCCTTGCCAAAACCTCATCACCTCATCCTCATCCGCCTCCGCCAACGCCTTCACATCAGGAAAACGCTGAACAAAGCGACAATAATAATCATACCCCTGCACGACGCGAGTCTGCTGCAAGATAATTTCAGATATCCAAATCCGATACGGATCTTTGGTCTCACGCCAAGGCAGATTCCTCTGATTCACACGATACCAATCTACTAAAACAGTAGCAAATAAACTTCCCATCCTTCTTCTATCCTTCGCTCTATATATAAATATAAATATGAATACAATCCCAATTTTACAGACTCTTTATCTATCAGCCAACAGGCACTCTGCCTACCGGAAAGCAGTCGGCCTTTTCCAGAACTCATCCATTCATTCCGGACACCATGTAAGCCGCAAAGCAAACAAATGAGACTTAAGCTAAGACCTTAAGCCAACATTATAAGACAAAAATAGCTGTATTTTTCAGACCAATAACGTACTTTCTGAAAAAAATGTTTGAAATATATTTTTCAGAGAGCAAGAAAAGCTATATATTTGCAGTCCAAAAAATTAAGATAACGTATAATAATTATTAGCGAAATGACTAAAGCAGATATTGTAAACGAAATTGCTAAAAACACTGGAATCGATAAGCAGACCGTGTTGACAACTTTAGAAGCATTCATGGAATCGGTAAAAGATTCACTTTCAAATGATGAAAATGTTTACTTACGCGGATTCGGAAGCTTCATCGTTAAGAAGAGAGCACAGAAAACTGCACGGAATATTTCTCAGAATACAACAATTATTATTCCGGAACATAACATTCCAGCTTTCAAACCCGCCAAAACGTTTACTCTTTCGGTAAAAAAATAAATTAACTTAGTATTAACCCTATAATTTTTTAAAGCTATGCCAAGCGGAAAGAAAAGAAAAAGACATAAAATGTCTACTCACAAGCGTAAAAAAAGACTAAGAAAGAACAGACATAAAAGCAAAAAATAATTGTTAGTCTGTCCGACTTCAATAAAGAACAAACTTGCAAGGCACATTCTAAAAACAGTCTTTCAGGTTTGTTCTTTGTGTATTAGCTCTAAACATGGATTAGCTTAATCTCACCCAAAAAAGGAAAGTTAATTGCATGTCGTAATTACAACTTAGTATTAACCCCCTTAAACCAAGTAACAAGTGACAAGCGAATTAGTAGTAGACGTACAGCCTAAAGAGATTTCTATCGCACTCATGGAAGACAAGAACCTGGTAGAATTTCAAAAAGAAGAACGAAACATATCGTTCTCCGTCGGAAACATGTACGTGGGCAAAGTCAAAAAACTCATGCCCGGACTGAATGCCTGTTTCGTTGATGTAGGTTTCGAAAAAGATGCCTTTCTTCACTACTTGGATTTAGGACCTCAATTCTATTCTTACCAAAAGTATCTTAAACAAGTAACCAGCGACCGCAAGAAATTATTCCCAATCGCTAAGGCCAACATGCTGTCTGATATAGAGAAAGACGGAACTATTTCAAGCGTTCTCAAGCAAGGACAAGAGGTTATCGTACAGATTGTCAAAGAGCCTATTTCAACCAAAGGGCCCCGATTAACCTGCGAACTCTCTTTTGCAGGACGTTACTTGGTACTTATCCCCTTTAACGACAAAGTTTCAGTTTCTCAGAAAATCAAATCGAGCGAGGAACGGGCACGCCTTAAGCAACTATTACAAAGTATCAAGCCTAAAAACTTCGGAGTCATCGTACGTACGGTTGCCGAAGGAAAACGGGTTGCCGAACTTGACGCTGAACTCAAAGTGCTATTAAAACATTGGGAAGAAACCATCACCAAAGTACAGAAAGCAACTAAATTGCCTTCATTGGTTTATGAAGAAACAAGCCGTACGGTAGCCATGCTCCGCGATTTGTTCAATCCTTCATACGAAAATATTTATGTAAACGATGAAACCGTTTTCAACGAAGTAAGAGATTATGTAGCGCTCATAGCTCCTGAACGCGTAGGAATTGTGAAACGCTATACCGGTCAGCTTCCCATCTTTGATAACTTCAGTATCACCAAACAAATCAAATCGTCATTCGGAAAGACTGTCTCTTATAAAAGCGGAGCATATCTGATTATAGAACATACAGAAGCCCTCCACGTAGTGGATGTCAACAGCGGCAACCGTTCAAAAGCTGCCAACGGACAAGAGGCTAACGCTTTAGACGTGAATTTGGGGGCAGCCGATGAGTTGGCACGCCAACTCCGCCTGAGAGACATGGGAGGAATTATCGTGGTCGACTTTATTGATATGAATCTGGCAGAAAACCGCCAAAAGCTTTATGAACGCATGTGCCAAAACATGCAAAAAGACCGGGCAAAACATAACATTCTGCCACTCAGCAAGTTCGGACTTATGCAAATTACGCGCCAACGTGTGCGCCCTGCCATGGATGTAGCGACAGATGAAGACTGTCCGGTTTGCTTCGGTAAAGGAAAAATCAAACCCTCCATCCTGTTTACAGATACTTTAGAAAGTAAAATAGACTACATGGTCAATAAACTGAAAGTGAAGAAGTTCACCTTACATATCCACCCTTACGTTGCCGCATACGTCAATCAGGGACTGGTTTCCCTAAAGCGGAAATGGCAAATGAAATATGGTTTCGGCATGAAAATCATCCCTAACCAAAACCTGTCCTTCCTGCAATATAAATTCTATGACATGCAAGGCGAAGAAATGGATATGAAAGAAGAGTTTGAAATCAAGTAAAAACAAAACATACCCCTAACGGTAACTTTTAATGCAGAGATGCAAAAACACAACGCATTGTCTTTTCTCTGATAAACGGCTTGTGTTTTTGCGTCTCTGCGTTTATAATATAACTTTTTATATTCCGAAACTTTATTTATATTTGCAGTATTATATTTACACATTATGCAACCAATAACTCATACATTTACTATGGACTGCACAAATATTATCGGTGAAAAAATAAAATCCCTCAGAACAGCCAAGGAAATAAGTATCGAAGAATTAGCTGAACGGTCAGGACTGGCGGTTGAACAAATACGCCGCATTGAAGAAAATATTGACATACCTTCATTGGCTCCCCTGATTAAAATAGCCCGTACTTTAGGTGTACGACTGGGAACTTTCCTCGATGACCAGATAAATGAAACCGGTGCTGTAATCTGCCGGCATGGAGAAGAAGATGACACCATCAGTTTCTCAAACAACGCGGTTGATGCCCGGCAACACTTGCATTATCACTCGCTGTCACGCAGCAAGACCGACCGTCATATGGAGCCTTTCGTAATTGACATCGATTCAAATCAAGACAAGGAATTTCAACTGTCAGCCCATGAAGGTGAAGAGTTTATCATGGTACTTAAAGGAACGCTGGAAATTAATTATGGCAAACAAACCTACTTGCTCGAAGAAGGCGATACCATTTATTATGACTCTATCGTTCCACATCATGTACATGCGTTTGAAGGACAAGCAGCCCGGATTCTTGCTGTAATTTATACTCCTATCTAACAAGCAAAATCATGTTACAACTTTCAGAAAAAACACTTGGTGACTGGCTGGAATATTGGGCAGCCACCACACCCGATAAAGAATATATTGTTTACTCCGACCGAAACTTACGCTTTACATGGAAACAGTTTAACCACCGTGTTGACAATATGGCCAAAGGATTGCTTGCCATCGGAGTGGAACGAGGTACCCACGTGGGTATCTGGGCAGGAAATGTCCCCGACTGGCTGACGTTTCTTTATGCATGTGCCAAAATAGGGGCTGTAGCAGTAACCGTAAATACGAACTACAAACAAGCCGAGCTGGAATATCTCTGCCAGAACTCAGACATGCATACGCTTTGCATTGTTAACGGAGAAAAAGACAGCAACTTTGTAGCAATGACGTATAACATGCTCCCTGAACTGAAAACGTTTGAGCGGGGGCATATGAAAAGTAAACGCTTTCCTTCGATGCGAAATGTCATCTATATCGGGCAGGAAAAATACAGAGGAATGTATAATACATCCGAAATTCTTCTTCTTGGAAACAATATTGATGACGATGCATTGATTTCAGCAAAAAAACAGGTGAGTTGCCACGATACGGTCAATATGCAATATACGTCAGGAACCACTGGATTCCCCAAGGGAGTCATGCTGACTCATTATAATATCGCCAACAACGGGTTTCTTACCGGTGAACATATGAAGTTTACCTCTGATGACAAATTATGTGTATGCGTCCCGTTATTTCACTGTTTCGGAGTGGTACTTGCCACCATGAACTGCCTCACCCATGGATGTACCCAAGTTATGGTAGAACGTTTTGACCCACTGCTGGTGCTGGCCTCAGTACATAAAGAACGATGCACAGCCCTTTACGGAGTGCCTACCATGTTTATAGCAGAACTTCATCACCCTATGTTTGACCTGTTCGACCTCTCTTGCCTACGCACCGGCATTATGGCTGGTTCACTCTGCCCGATTGAACTGATGAAGCAGGTAGAAGAGAAAATGTTCATGAAAGTAACCAGCGTATATGGGCTGACCGAAGCCTCACCGGGAATGACTCACAGTCGTATTGACGACAGCCAAGAAGTGAGATATAATACCGTGGGACGCGACTTTGAGTTTACCGAAGTGAAAGTGATTGACCCGGAAACCGGAGAAGAATGTCCTCCCGGCGTACAAGGAGAAATGTGTAACCGGGGTTATAACACCATGAAAGGTTATTATAAGAATCCGGAAGCTACGGCAGAAGTAATTGACGAAAACGGATTCCTTCATTCGGGTGACTTGGGGGTAAAAGATGAAAATGGAAACTATCGCATCACCGGACGAATCAAAGATATGATTATCCGCGGAGGAGAAAACATTTACCCACGCGAAATAGAGGAATTCCTGTATCAGATGCCCGGCATTAAAGACGTACAAGTGGCAGGTATCCCCTCAAAAAAATACGGGGAAGCCGTAGGGGCTTTTATCATCCTGCATGAAGGATGTACGATGTACGACTTCGATGTGCGCGAATTCTGTCAAGGAAAAATCGCACGCTATAAAATTCCAAAATACATTTTCTTCGTTAAAGAGTTCCCTATGACCGGAAGCGGTAAAATACAGAAATTCAAGCTAAAAGACTTGGGACTGGAGTTATGTAAGCAACAAGGAATTGAAATCATTTAACGAAATTCCGCCAGCCCGGATAACTGAAACACCAATTATGGCTGGTCTTGAATAAACAGAGGCATAAAACCAAGGAATCAGAAACCTTCGTTTTATGCCTCTTCCGCTTTCAGGAATTCCCTAGCCGGCAAAATAAAGACATCACTTCACCACTTTTACCAGCAAAGTCTTGCCAGTCAGCTTTCCTTTCATATCATGCGACTCTGATTTTACCAGACCGATGCCTTGAGCATACCACTCCGTTACACGCAAGGTGCTGGTTTTCAAAACAATTTTCGTACGCTCCAAGTACGAAATCTTTACGCAGTCAAATTTCCCGGCTGTAGTACTTACTTTTTCAGTTCCCATACAGGTAGCTCCCGATATGGTAATTTCATGCTTCAGCATACCCTGAATCAGCTGATAATTCCGGTCGGCAAGTGAGTTACCGGCCTTTGCTTCATCCGTGATTGAAAACGAATTGTTTCCCTTAAACTTACGGTCTTCCAACAATCCCAAGCGTGCAGCCTCATTATACTTATCCGGATCAGAATCTGAATCTATATACGGACCATACATCAAATCTTCTGTACACACTGTAGTACCTTTATCATACTGCCAGTTATACAACGTATAGCTGGTGTTATTCTTAGCCTTGGTCGTAACTATTTTATCATAATAGCTTGCCTGAACAGCCGAACCGTTACGAACCACATTTTTCACCGTCATGGTTTCCGTAGAAACACTCTGACCTACTTCATCGTAATTCACATAATGCAACTCTGTTCCTGAAGCAGTACAAAAATATTGCGCATGAGCGATATGACACATAAACATAAGCGCAACTAAAACCATCAACTTTTTCATAATTCTATTTTCAGTTTTATCAATTCAAGAAAATGTTTCGCAAACATACTAATTTCTCTCTTTTTTCTCTCTATATTTGTATAAGAAAAAAACATAAAAAAGTTAATCTATCATGGGTTTATTATCATCTCTGTTCGGTGGAGAAAAATCAGAAAAAAAACAAACCGAACAACAAGAAAAAAAGAATTTCGAAATTCTGAAATACGACGGCATACGCGCACGTAACATGGGAAAAACAACTTATGCTACCAAATGCTTTGAAGAAGCCGTAGCTCTGAATAAGGAGCCTGAAACTTTAGGTTTACTGGCCAACATTTATTTACAGACCGGACGACTGGAAGATGCGCTCATGACATTCAACCAGCTGACCGAAGTAGCTCCGGAAAACGTCAATGCCTGGCTTGCCACAGCTAATGTGTGCTATATGCTGGAAGATTACACAGCTATGAATCAAGCCTGTCAGCAGGCCATTCAAATAGACCCGGAAAATGCTACGGCATACTTACTTTCCGCACGGGCAGAACGGGGCATGAAGTCTGACCTGCAAGCAATTGTTATGCTGACCAAATCGATTATGAAAGATGAAACTTCTGTTGAAGCTTACTTGCTGCGTGCAGAAACGCTTTGGGATATGCGACAAATAAAAGATGCGACTGAAGATGTTGAAAAAGTTCTTCAGCTGGATGCCGAAAATGAAGAGGCTCTTCTTTTAAAAGGTAAAATAGAAGCAGCTAAAGGAAATACAGAAGAAGCTCTCAGCTATTTTGAACAAGTGGAAACATTGAACCCTTTCCATGAAAAAGCCTACTTGCTCAAAGGAGAATTGTTGATTGAAACCCAAGCCTTCGACAAGGCAATTGAGAACTACACCAATGCGCTGGAACTGATTCCCGACCATCCACGATTCTATCAAGAACGTGGCAGAGCCCGCTTGCTAACTGAAGATAAAGAAGGGGCTGCTGCCGATATGAAACGGGCCATCGAACTGGCTCCAGAAAATGAGAACAAGATTACCGGAGAATTTAAAAACCAATAAGCCGAGCATATGCTTTTGATATGTAGACGATGATTGACAGAAAAAAGATAACCCCCAGAGGGTAGGATTCGAACCTCCGATATAAGGGCTTTTGCGCTTCCGCCTCCCGTGGCGGCATCACTAAGGGTTATCAGCTTAATATCAAGAAAAGTAGCCAGCTAAAGGGGGTTAAACTGCACAAGTTTTGTCAGAACTTCCGCCGGAGTACTCCAGTACTTTGCCGAGAGTACTCTAGTACTTCAACGAAAGTACTCGGGTACTCCGGTGAAAGTTCTCTGCACAGACAAAGACATTCTTACGCTTCTTCTTTCAGACTTTCGCTCAACTCTGCTTTCAAATCTTCATAGAAAGCAGCACGCGACGCCGACACATAGGGTTCAAGAAACAAGACACCGATACCAAAAGTCAGAATGGTCAGCAAAGCCCAGCCGA
>Mummy_p2__coassemble_1156_pt1 | contig 27394 bp, 18 predicted proteins | sample Mummy_p2__metabat2_high_PE_001 | metagenome-assembled genome bin Mummy_p2 | reverse complement strand
CTAACAGCAATTAACCCTCCCATTTACAAAGAAACAGGCTCTTTGCGGATTCAAAGAGTTTACCGGTAAGGCTGCTATAATTAGCTGCCTTACCGTTTTTTTTAAGCTCAGCCCAATGGCTGACAATCTGTTTTTAAAGAACACACTACCCTCACCTTTCACTGTCTTTAAATAAGACAGGATGCGGTTCGGCATAGTCAAATCAGAAAAACAAGTTTTTCTTTTGCCTCTGCTCTCACCTTTCACTATCTTTGTCACACGAAGATAGGATGCGGTTCGGCAGTGCTTCACCCAAAAGCAAGCTTTTGGCTTGCTACTGCTCTCACCTTTCACTATCTTTGTACCCGATATAAAACGAAAAGAATCAATGGATTTTAAGTACGACGTTATTGTAATCGGAGCCGGACATGCCGGCTGCGAGGCAGCGGCGGCAGCAGCTAACCTCGGTTCGAAAACCTGTCTCATCACCATGGACATGAACAAAATCGGACAGATGAGCTGTAACCCTGCCGTGGGCGGTATTGCCAAAGGACAAATTGTCCGCGAAATTGATGCATTGGGCGGCTACATGGGAATCGTGACTGACCGCACCGCTATCCAGTTCCGCATGCTGAACCGCTCAAAAGGACCTGCCATGTGGAGCCCGCGCGCACAGTGCGACCGCGCCAAGTTTATCTGGACTTGGAGAGAGATCTTGGAGAATATACCCAACCTGCATATCTGGCAAGATACCGTAGAAGAATTGCTCGTGGAAAACGGGGAAGTAACCGGACTGGTTACTTGCTGGGGAGTTACATTTCATGCCAAATGTATCATCCTGACCGCAGGTACATTTTTGAACGGACTGATGCACATCGGTCATAAAATGTTGGCAGGAGGGCGATGTGCCGAACCGGCTTCTTATCATCTTACCGAATCGATTACCCGCCATGGCATTACTGCCGGACGAATGAAAACGGGAACGCCGGTACGTATTGATGCGCGAAGCGTACACTTCGACTTGATGGAGACACAGGATGGAGAAAACGACTTCCACCGTTTCTCGTTTATGAGCGAGCCCCGAAAGCTGAAACAGCTGCAGTGCTGGACTTGCTATACCAACGAAGAAGTGCATCAGACTCTACGCAACGGATTGGCAGACTCTCCCCTGTTTAACGGACAAATCCAGAGCATCGGTCCTCGCTACTGTCCGAGCATTGAAACTAAAATTGTGACCTTCCCCGACAAACCACAACATCAGCTGTTCTTGGAACCGGAAGGAGAAACAACCCACGAACTTTATCTCAACGGGTTCTCTTCATCGCTCCCGATGGACATCCAGATAGAAGCTCTGAAGAAAGTTCCCTGCTTTAAGGACTTGGTGATTTACCGTCCGGGCTATGCTATCGAATATGATTACTTCGACCCGACTCAGCTTAACCATACGCTTGAATCGAAGGTAATCAAGAACCTGTTCTTTGCCGGACAGGTAAACGGTACGACTGGATATGAAGAAGCCGGAGGACAAGGAATCATTGCGGGTATCAACGCACACCAGAACTGCCACGGCGGAGAACCGTTCGTATTAGGACGCGACGAGGCCTACATCGGTGTACTGATAGATGACCTTGTAACGAAGGGAGTGGATGAGCCTTACCGTATGTTTACTTCGCGTGCCGAATACCGCATTCTGCTCCGCCAAGACGATGCCGACATGCGATTGACCGAACGGGCTTACCAGCTTGGACTGGTAAAGAAAGACCGGTATGAAAAGCTCTGCCAGAAGCGTGAAGAAATAGCCCGCATCGTTACGTTCGCACAGACCTACTCTATCAAAGCCGACAAGATTAACGATGCACTGGAGAGTCTCGGAACAGCACGCCTGACTCACGGTTGCAAACTGATAGACCTGCTCAGCCGCCCGCAAGTAAACATAACCAACCTTGCCCCGCATGTCCCAGCTTTCAAGGCTGCACTTGATGCAATAGAAGGAAGCAAAGAAGAGATAATAGAAGCGGCAGAAATCCAAATCAAATACAAAGGATACATTGACCGAGAGCGCATGATTGCCGATAAAATCCACCGCCTGGAAAGCATCCGGATTAAAGGCAAATTCGACTATGCTAACCTGCAATCGCTCTCAACCGAAGCAAGACAAAAGCTGATAAAGATAGACCCGGAAACCCTGGCGCAAGCTAGCCGAATTCCAGGCGTATCCCCCAGCGACGTAAACGTATTGCTGGTCTTGCTGGGAAGATAAAACAAGGTGTTTCACGTGAAACAAACACTTTAAAGAAAACTTATAAAAGATTGAATATGAACAAAGAGACATTAAAGCAAAATCTACGGGAGATACCCGATTTCCCCATTCCGGGTATCTTATTCTACGACGTGACCACTCTCTTCAAAAGCCCCGAATGCCTGCAGGGTATGATAGATGAATTATATGACATGTATAAGGACAAGGGTATTACCAAAGTGGTGGGTATTGAATCGAGAGGCTTCATTCTCGGTGGTGCTCTGGCAGCCCGACTGGGAGCGGGATTTATCATGGCACGCAAGCCGGGTAAACTGCCTGCCGAGGTCATAGAGGAAACATATGCAAAAGAATACGGAACCGATACCATCCAGATCCATAAGGATGCAATCAACGAGAACGACGTGGTCTTGCTACACGATGACCTGCTTGCTACCGGAGGTACCATGGCTGCGTCTTACCGTCTGGTGAAAAAATGTGGCGTAAAGAAAGCCTTCGTCAACTTTGTAATTGAACTTAAGGAGCTGAACGGACGTCAGGCTTTCCCAGAAGATGTAGAGGTTACTACCCTGCTCCAATTATAGGAATAGAGCTTCCCTCCCGATTCTGGAACTAATGAGACTGTGTACTTCGGGAACTTGGCTTCCGAGACAATCGGATACTTCAGTTTGCGAAGTACTCACCTCATAAACCTGTACAACTACGACTCCATCGTTTCGACCAGCCTGCCATTCACGCTTATCAAACATGCCCCTCTATAAGGGGAAAGACAGCTGGACGGTTCCGTCGGAACTTCCTATTCACGACTGCAACCAAGCGCAGCACACACAAAGGAATGATTCCGATAAGCGCTCAACTATACCAAAAATCAAACGGTATAAAACAGTAATAGATCTAAAATCTGGGCAGCCTTTTAAATTAACCTACCTGCCTACCGACACTAAAACTTCAGCACATGGACAACCATGATATTCTTAGCACCAACGACTACCTACGGGGCATCGTACTGAATCTGCCGGAAACACCCGGAATTTATCAATACCTGAATCAAGAGGGAACCATCATTTATGTAGGAAAAGCCAAGAACCTGAAGCGACGGGTGTACTCTTACTTCTCGCGCGACCACCATACCTCGAAAACGCGCATTCTAGTCAGGAAGATTGCCGATATCCGCTACATTGTAGTAAACACGGAGGAAGATGCGCTGTTGCTTGAAAATAACCTGATCAAGAAATACAAGCCCCGATATAATGTCTTGCTGAAAGATGACAAGACCTACCCTTCTATCTGTGTAAGCAATGAGTATTTTCCCCGTGTGTTCAGTACACGAAGAGTGGTGCGCGACGGCTCCACTTATTACGGTCCCTACAGTCACATTCCTTCCATGCAGGCTGTGCTTGCACTGATAAAGAAACTTTATCCGCTCCGCACCTGCAAGCTGGCACTTACTCCGGAGAATATACGTCAAGGCAAATTCAATGTTTGCCTGGAGTATCATATTAAGAACTGCAAAGCGCCCTGCACCGGACTTCAGTCGCAGGATGATTACATGGAGAATATTGCTGCCGTCCGGGAGATTCTAAGGGGAAATACACAGGCCATAAGCAGTAGCATGCTTAAAGAAATGCAAGCGTTAGCAAGCGAAATGAGGTTTGAGGAAGCTCAAAAGATTAAAGAGAAATACGAACTCATAGAAAGCTACCGCGCCAAGAGTGAAGTGGTCAGCTCTTCTTTTCACAACATCGATGTATTCTCTATAGAGACAGATGAAAATGCGGCATACATCAATTACCTGCACATCACAAACGGATGCGTGAACCAAGCATTCACATTCGAGTATAAAGTACAGATGGGAGAAAGTAAAGAAGAGCTGCTGCAATTAGGTATTGCAGAAATGAGAGAACGGTATAAGAGTCTGTCTAAAGAAATCATCGTACCTTTTGAGCTGGATATGGAAATGCAGGGGGTGACATTTACCATTCCTCAACGAGGAGAGAAAAAGCACCTGCTGGAACTTTCTATCATGAATGTAAAGCAGTACAAGCTCGACCGACTGAAGCAAGCCGAGAAGCTCAATCCGGAACAGCGCAGTGTACGGCTCATGAAAGAAATACAGGAACAGCTGCACCTCCCCAAAATGCCGGTTCACATTGAATGCTTTGACAATTCGAATATCCAGGGATCGGATGCAGTGGCTGCCTGTGTTGTCTTTAAAAAAGCGAAACCCAGCAAGAAGGATTACCGGAAATATATCATCAAGACCGTGGAAGGACCGGACGATTATGCATCTATGCAGGAGGTGGTGCGCCGACGATATACACGCATCCTGAACGAACAGGGAGAACTGCCCGACTTGATTCTTACAGATGGAGGTAAAGGACAAATGGAAGTGGTACGGCAGATTATCGAGGACGAGCTTCAGCTGAACATTCCCATAGCCGGATTAGCGAAAGACGGACGTCACCGTACCTCGGAAGTGCTCTATGGCTTTCCACCTGCCAGCATTGGAATCAAACAAGGTACTCCCCTATTTCATCTGCTCGAACGGATACAGGATGAGGTACATCGGTTCGCCATTACCTTCCATCGTGACAAGCGAAGCAAGAGTCAGGTAGCCTCTGCCCTTGATTCTATTCAGGGCATCGGAGAGAAACGCAAAGCCGCCTTACTGAAAGCCTTCAAAAGCGTTGCCCGAATCAAACAGGCAAGCTTGGAGGAACTTACTGAAGTGGTAGGTAATGCCGCTGCAAAAAGTATCAAGGAAAACCTAAAATAAAAATTATTTTCGTATTTTTGTAGATGAGTCTGTAAGGCTTTAATTAGTTGACCAGGTTTCAGGTGACGAGTTGACTAGGCTTTAGATACCCTGGAAACTGAAACCTCGTCAACTCGTCAACTTATCACCTGAGTAAAAAAAACAGCAATGAGAGTAGTAATCCAACGAGTAAGTCATGCTTCCGTAACCATTGACGGAACTTGCAAATCTGCCATCAAGGAAGGATTTATGATATTAGTCGGAATTGAAGAAGCCGACACCCAAGAAGATGCCGACTGGCTCTGTAAAAAGATTGTCAATCTGCGTGTGTTTGATGATGAAAACGGGGTAATGAACCGGTCTATTCTCGATATCAACGGAGAGATTCTTATCGTCAGCCAGTTTACTTTAATGGCATCAACGAAGAAAGGAAACCGCCCGTCGTATATTCGCGCCGCACGCCCGGAAACTGCCATTCCTCTTTATGAATACTTCTGCAACGAGGTGAGTATCGCCCTCGGGAAAGAAGTAGGAACTGGAGAATTTGGAGCTGATATGAAGGTAGAGTTACTGAACAATGGTCCGGTTACCATCTGTATGGATACAAAAAACAAGGAATAAGAAGTTGGTCCGATTAACGAGTTATCTTGCTTTAGACATAAGAACAATTAGTTAGAAGTCACTAAACTCAAGAACCCGAAAGTTCAAAAACTCCAAACTCAAAAACTTAAAAACTCAACATCATATGACTCTCGAAGAAGCACAGCAAAGCGTTGACCAATGGATCAAAACCTATGGAGTACGCTATTTCAGCGAACTGACCAATATGGCTGTTCTGACCGAAGAAGTAGGTGAACTTGCCCGCATCATGGCACGCACCTACGGTGATCAATCATTTAAAAAAGGAGAAAACCACGATTTGGGAGATGAAATGGCTGATGTATTATGGGTGCTTATCTGCTTGGCAAATCAGACGGGAGTGAACCTTACTGAAGCCTTCCGGAAAAATCTGGAGAAGAAAACGAGCAGAGATAAAGACCGGCATAAGAACAACTCAAAACTCAAAAACTTATAAACCCAAAAAAACCAACAACTTAAAAATTTAAAAACTAAAACATATGAAGTATAACCACGAAGAAGCGTGCGAATGTGGACATAACCACACCCACCACCACGAAGAATCATGCGGATGCGGAGAAAACCACGTCTATGAATGTGCATGTGATGACGACTGCGAATGTCATTGTGAAGAGGAAGAGGACACCGAACATCTGCATCAGCCGGATAAATATCACCTGGCACTGAGCAAATATGATACCTGCCTGAACGACGAAGAAACAGCCAGAAAAACGGCTCTTTTGATAGAAAAGCATCTACAGGAAAACGACACGCAAGATGTAAAGAAATTTTTATTCAACTGCATTGATCTTACCACACTGAAATGTACTGACAGCGATGAAAGCGTTTTGCGTTTCACTGCCAAGGTCAATGAGTTCGTGGACCGCTACCCCGATTTGAAAAACGTGGCTGCCATCTGTGTTTATCCGAACATGGCAGAAGTGGTAAACGACACGCTGGAAGCCGACGATGTAAAGATAGCTTGCGTATCGGGCGGGTTTCCTTCATCGCAGACATTCACCGAAATCAAGGTGGCAGAAACCGCTATGGCTCTGCATACCGGAGCCGATGAAATTGACATCGTTATTGCAGTAGGAAAATTCTTGAGCGGCGACTATGAAAGTATGTGCGATGAAATAGAAGAACTGAAAGAAGTATGCGGCAATCACCATTTGAAAGTGATTCTTGAAACCGGTGCGCTTGCCACTGCATCGAACATCAAAAAGGCTTCTATCCTTGCCATGTATTCAGGTGCTAACTTCATCAAGACTTCTACCGGCAAAGAAAATCCGGCAGCGACTCCCGAAGCAGCGTACGTAATGTGTCAGGCCATCAAGGAATACTTCAAGGAAACCGGACGCAAAGTCGGATTCAAACCTGCAGGAGGCATCAACACGGTCAACGATGCACTTACCTATTATACCATCGTAAAAGAGGTATTAGGCGAGGAATGGCTGAATAATGAACTGTTCCGCTTAGGAACCAGTCGACTTGCCAACCTGCTGCTTTCTGAGATTGTAGGCGAGGAAACGAAGTTCTTCTAAATCTTTCCTCCCTAAAAGAGTAAACAAAACGCGCTTTAGATATTTGAGCCAACATCTAAAGCGCGTTTTGTTTTATCCAGTAATCAAAGAAGAAGTAACAAGAGGCTTCTTCTCTATATATATCCGATTACAATTTCCGCTCGATTACATAATCAATATAAGTTGTCAAGGCTTCACAGAGTGATGCATCGGCTGATTCAGGAAGCAAAGCCAATGCCTTATTGCGGTAGGTATACATCACCTGTTCGGCATACTCGATACCCCCCTCCTGCTTTACTCTCTCAACAAAAGAAGCAATCTCTTCTTTCGAAGCCTCCATGGACCGGATGCGGAGAGCCAACTCACGCAAACATTCATCCTGAGTGCGGTTTAATAAATAAAGTGCTGGCAGAGTTAGTTTGCCTTCCAGCATATCATTTCCCGTCGGCTTGCCCAGCTCCGGTGATTCATAATAATCGAAAATATCGTCTTTAATCTGAAAAGCCACTCCAATCATTTCACCGAAAAGAGCTGCGTTACGAACCGTTTCGGGGGCTGCATGAACAGACACTGCCCCACTCTCAGCACTTGCCGTAAACAGTGCGGCGGTCTTCTTGCGGATGACATCAAAATAAATTTCTTCCGAGAAGTCGCGGTTTGAAGTGTTTGCCAACTGGATGATCTCTCCTTCTGAAAGTTCCTGCCCCAGACGCGCTACCAGCTCTACCAGTTCAAGCATTCCAGAATGTGCCGCATGCTTCAAGCTCGAAGCAAGCATATAATCGCCCACCAGTACCGATACTTTATTATTATAAATTGCATTGACCGACGACTGACCACGCCGCTTATCACTTTCATCAACTACGTCATCGTGTACCAAGCTGGCGGTATGAAGCAGTTCAAGCGACAAAGCTGCATGCAGGGTAGCATGGGTCACCTTGCCGAAAAGCTTCGCCATCAGCAACACCAGAATAGGACGCATCATCTTCCCGTTACGTTTCTTGATATACGCAAGCACTTCATTCAGCAAGGGATTCGTGCTGTTGAGCGATGCTTCAAAAAGCGCTCTAAACTCATCCAATTCTTTTTCTATCGGTAACTTGATTAATTCAATCTTCTCCATGCAACAGTTAATTATCGCACAAAAGTAATAATAAAACAGCGAATAGCGTATTTTTTTGTACTTTTATGCCTTAAACTTAAGATTTTTACACGAATGGAGAAATTATTTCTACTCGACGCGTATGCACTCATCTATCGTGCGTATTACGCTTTTATCAAAAATCCACGCATCAACTCAAAAGGTTTCAATACTTCGGCCGTACTGGGCTTTGTGAATACATTGGAAGATGTCTTGAAGAAAGAAGAGCCTACTCACATCGGAATCGCCTTCGACCCTGCCGGTCCTACCTTCCGCCATGAGGCTTACGAACAGTATAAGGCTCAGCGTGAAGCTACTCCGGAAGCAATCCGCCTCTCGGTTCCGGTTATCAAAGACATCATCAGAGCCTATCACATACCTATCCTTGAGGTAAGCGGATATGAAGCCGATGATGTGATAGGAACCTTGGCAACCCAAGCCGGACAAAAGGGTATATCTACCTATATGATGACCCCTGATAAAGACTATGGTCAGCTGGTCAGCGAAAATGTATTTATGTATCGCCCCAAGTATGGTGACAAGGAATTCGAAGTAATGGGAGTGGAAGAAGTGAAGGCTAAATTCGACATCCAGTCGCCTTCACAGGTCATTGACATGCTCGGACTCATGGGAGACACAGCTGACAATATTCCTGGATGTCCGGGAGTGGGAGAAAAAACAGCACAGAAACTGATTGCCCAATTCGGCAGCATTGAAAACCTGCTTGCCCACACCGACCAGCTGAAAGGAGCAATCCGAACCAAGGTGGAAACAAACCGCGAACAGATTGCTTTCTCTAAATTTCTTGCAACCATTAAAATCGATGTACCCATTACACTCGACATGGATGCTTTAAAACGAGAAGCACCCGATGAGGAAGCACTTCGTAAAATTTTTGAGGAAATGGAGTTTCGTACCTTAATGGACAGGGTGCTGAAAACTGAAAAGAAAATAGCTCCCTCATCTACCCCTTTGCAAGGCGATCTCTTTGGATTATTTGCGCCCGAAGATACAGATGCTGCCAAAAATTCAAATCTCACGCGCCTTGAAGACGCCACTTTCGACTATCAACTTATTGATACAGAAGAGAAACAATACGAATTATTACAAAATATCCTTACAAAAGAAATTTTCAGTCTAGACACGGAGACCACAGGAACTGATGCGATGAGTGCCGAATTGGTCGGCATGAGCTTTTCGTATGCCGAAAACCAAGCATTTTATGTTCCAGTTCCTGCCAACCGGGAAGAAGCACAAAAAATTGTAGATTTATTTAAGCCAGTCTTCGAAAATGAAAAAACAGTAAAGGTGGGACAAAATATAAAATACGATATGCTTGTCCTTGGCAACTATGGTGTGGAAGTGCGTGGTCCGTTATTTGACACCATGATTGCCCATTACGTACTTCAGCCCGAACTGCGCCATGGAATGGACTACCTTGCCGAAATCTATCTGAAATATGAAACCATTAAAATAGAAGAACTCATCGGAGCCAAAGGGAAAAATCAGGGAAACATGCGTGACCTTGCCCCCGAAGCTGTATACAAATATGCCTGCGAAGATGCCGATGTTACCTTGAAACTTAAAAATAAGTTGGAAAAGGAACTGGAAGAAAATGGAGTAAAGCCGCTGTTCGAGGAAATAGAAATGCCACTCGTACCCGTACTTGCCTATATGGAAAGAAACGGAGTGCGCATTGACACCGAAGCCTTGAAGGAAACCTCAAAACACTTTACTGCCCGTATGCATCAAATAGAAGAGGAAGTTCATCAAATGGCAGGAGTGGACTTTAATATTGCCTCGCCCAAGCAAGTGGGAGAAGTTTTGTTCGACCGGATGAAAATTGTAGAAAAAGCCAAGAAAACCAAAACCGGACAATATGTTACATCGGAAGAGGTACTTGAGAGCTTACGGGGCAAACATGAAATCATCGGGAAAATTCTGGAACACCGAGGTCTGAAAAAGCTGCTCGGCACTTATATTGATGCTCTTCCCCTACTGATTAATCCGACTACAGGAAGAATCCATACTTCATTTAACCAAACGGTGACGGCTACCGGACGATTGAGTTCAAGCAACCCGAACCTGCAGAATATTCCGATACGTAATGAAGACGGAAAAGAAATCAGAAAAGCATTTATCCCCGATGACGGGTGCGAATTCTTTTCTGCCGACTATTCACAAATTGAACTGCGCATCATGGCGCACTTAAGCGAAGACCCTCACATGATTGATGCCTTCAATAACGAACAGGATATTCATGCTGCTACTGCTGCTAAGATATATAAGGTAAAATTAGAGGAAGTTACCCGCGAACAGCGAAGCAAGGCTAAAACAGCTAACTTCGGTATCATTTATGGAATCTCTGTATTCGGACTGGCAGAACGGTTGAATGTAGACCGGAAAGAAGCAAAAGAACTGATTGACGGCTATTTTGAAAACTATCCGCACGTAAAAGAGTATATGGACAAGAGCATTCAGGTGGCACGCGAAAAGGGATATATTGAAACCATCTTCAAACGTAAGCGCTATCTTCCGGACATCAACTCACGAAATGCCGTGGTGCGCGGCTATGCCGAAAGAAATGCAATCAACGCACCGATTCAGGGAAGTGCGGCTGATATTATAAAAGTTGCCATGATCCGAATCTACCAACGCTTCAAAAAAGAAGGGTTACAATCGAAGATGATTCTTCAGGTTCATGACGAATTAAACTTCAGCGTAGTGCCTTCAGAACGCGGAAAAGTAGAGCAAATCGTGCTTTCAGAGATGGAGGCTGCTTACAAAATGAAAGTACCTTTGCATGCAGACTGCGGTTGGGGTCAAAATTGGCTGGAAGCTCATTAAAGGGAATCAATTGTTAATAAGCGTTTAATTACTAACAAATTGCTAATTTTCATAATTTTTTTAGGCTTAACGCATACAACATATCAAGAGTTTTACTACTTTTGCAGTGTAAAGATAAACAAAAAGAAAGTAAAACCTTAAAACATAAAAAACATGAAAGCTCTCAATCTTATGAAAATCGTAATCGCAGTAGTAATCGCATTTATCGCTAATGTAACAATCTATGCTTCAACTCCGGACAATAATTTAATTTATAATGCGGAAGAGGTAAATGGCATGAAAGTAGCTGAAACCGTTTACAAAATGGACGGAAACATGCTTACTAACTATATGAAGTATAACTATAAGTATGACGAAAACAAGCAAATGACCGAAAATCTGTCTCAAAAATGGAACAGCACAAAAAATCGCTGGGACAATGATTTGTGCATCCGTTATACTTACGATAGCAAGAGCATTACAACTGAATACTACAAATGGAACGCTAAAAAGAAAACTTTCGTTTTGGTTCCGGAAATGACTGTTACAATGGATAAATAAACTCTCTACAAAAATAACATAAAACTCATAAACTCTCTTTTACAAGAGGCACCTCGCGAGAAGTGCCTCTTTTTTTGTACTCCGCTCTACAAACAAAAAGCAACACCCTACCTTCCAATCAAGTTAAAACAACCTATTTTCTGACTGTCTAAACAGCCGCTATGAAGCCCGCTTCTATCTATGTCTATTCATGAAACAAGTAACATAAGAAAAAAACATTGCACCTAGACAAACTTTCTTCTCGTTTCTATTTAAGTCCAAAAGTCTGCATTATAAACAACTGATATTCTGAGATATAAAAACACGATCCATTTTTACAAACTTCAACCTTCCAGTTCATAAAGTCCATTTGTCCACCTTTATTTTCATTTTGTCCACCCCCTATTATTACAATATACGTACATTTGCGAAAAGTTCTAAAAAAATATATCAAATAACTAATATCGGAACTATTATGAAAAACAACCAACGAGCAACAAGCGTCTCTACTTACAAGCGCTTCAAGCCTCATCCACCTTTAATATAAAGTAAGCACGGAGCTTTCAGTTGATAAAATACCTCTGCTCTCCATCAAGCACAAAACAAAGGATGAATCAACAGAAGTTAAACTGAATTGAACGTCTAACTGAAACTATACAAAACATTTTTAATCTGCTTATTTAAATAATTTAAATTTAATACCACTAAAGATGAAAAAACAATTTATTTTCTCCGCAATGCTTGGTATGTGTATCCTTGGCGGTACAACGGTGCTTCCCACACCTGCCATGGCAGCCGTGGCACAATCACCGACTATAAAGGTCCGTGGTCAAGTTGTCGACGAAATGGGTGAACCTTTGTTAGGAGCAACAGTTCGAATCAAAAACGGACAAGGTGGAACAACCACCGATTTAGACGGAAACTTTCAGTTGGAAGTTGCCGGAAACGCTACGCTTATTATCAGCTATGTAGGTTACAAAGAACGTGAAATTGCAGTTCGTAACCGTGCTATTCTTGACCCCATCCAGTTACAAACCGATGACTTAATGTTGGAGCAAGTAGTCGTAGTAGGTTACGGTACACAGAAAAAGTCTGACTTGACCGGCTCAGTAGCTATCGTCGATGCAGAAGCCTTGAAACAAACATCCAACTCTAATATATCCACCATGCTTGAAGGTAAAGTTTCTGGTGTACAGATTACCTCAGACGGACAGCCGGGTGCAGACCCTACCGTACGTATCCGTGGTGTCGGTTCATTTGGTAGCACTGCTCCTCTTTATGTAATCGATGGTGTACCTATGGGAACTTCTATCCGCGACTTCTCTTCAAACGATATTGAAACCATTCAGGTATTGAAAGATGCTTCAGCTGCAGCTATCTATGGTTCACGTGCAGCTAATGGTGTAATCATCATCACTACCAAACGCGGACAGAAAGACCAGCCGCTGAAAGTAAATTATAACGGATATGTGGGTATGGATATTATCCCTGACAACGTATATGATGTAATGGATGCAAACCAATACAGCGAATATCTGGCTCAGGCTTGTGCCAACTCAAATACGCCGTTGCCATCAGGTTATAAACTCAATCCTGAAACCGGGAAATACCAGTTCCAGGATAACACCAACACCAACTGGTTTAAAGAAGTATTCAAAACAGGTATCCGCCAGAACCACAACGTAAACCTTTCAGGAGGTGGAGCCAACAATACCTATAATATCTCATTAGACTACTTTAACCAGAAAGGAACACTTGAAGGTGCAGGTCCGAACTACGAACGTTACACTGCCCGTGTAAACAACACGATGGATACCAAGTTCATCAAATTCCAGACCAGCGTGGTTTATTCACACTCTGACCAAGACAACATGGGTTTGTCAAACGCTTCTGAATATGTACAGGGATTATATGGCGACGTAACCAACGTATTGCGCGGAACCTTGCTGATGCAGCCTACCATCAAAGCTTACGACAACGAAACTTGGGTGCTTGACAACTTGGTAGGTATTGCCAACAACTTCAACTATGACGCATACGGATATGGTGTATATTATGACACTGTACACGGAGATATCTCTGCATCCAACCCCTTGCTGGTAAACAACCTGCTGAAACGTAACACACGTGTAGACCGCTTCGTAGGTACCGGCTCGGCTGACGTAGATTTATTCAAAATGTTTGGCTTCGAAAGCAAGAATCACAAACTCAATTATAAGATTAACCTTTCTTACAGCAAGACCTTCTGCAAGGACTTCACTTGGATTCCGGCATGGGTACAGAGTAACCGTGTATATCTGGCCAAGAGCAACGAACGTTTGACCAAAGGTTCACGTAACTACTCGGATGCCTTGATTGAAAACGTGCTTACTTACGACGGTACAATCGGCAAACATCACATCAACGTAATTGCCGGTCAGACTTATGAAGAAGAAAATACCGACCTGCTTACCGGATGGGGTATCAACTTCACTGAACCCTACTTCCTACAGCTTCAGAACGGTGCCGACACTTTCTCTGAAAGCTATGAATACAAACATGCTATCTTGTCATACATCGGTCGTATCAACTACAATTACGATGACCGCTATCTGTTCTCGGCTACGGTTCGTCGCGACGGAAGTTCTCGTCTGTCAAATAAAATCCGTTGGGGAACATTCCCTTCTGTTTCTTTGGGATGGCGCTTTGATAAGGAAAAATTCTTCCCGTTCAGCCATGACATCGTAAACATGTTCAAGGTTCGTGCCAGCTATGGTGAACTGGGTAACGAAAACATCGGTGAATACATGTATCAGGCAGTAATGAACCGCAACAACATGACGTACAACTTCAATGGTACCACAGTTACCGGTTCAGCTGTATCTACTTTTGTGGATAACAATCTGGCATGGGAAAAGAAGAAAACTTACAACGTAGGTGTGGACCTTGCATTCTTCAACAACCGCCTGGAATTTACTGCTGAATGGTATAAAAACACCAACGAAGACTTGCTTTATGCAGTTCCGGTACCTGAACAGGCTGGTGTATCAAACACTACTGTAACCATGAACGCAGCCTCTATGAACAACTCCGGTTTCGAGTTCTCAGCTACTTACCGCAACCGTGACCACGATTTCAAATATGAATTCTCGGGTAACCTGAGCACCGTGAAAAACAAAGTAACTTCCTTGGGATTCGGCACAGAATCATTTATCTCCGGAGCTTATATCACCAAGGTAGGCGAAGAAATCGGTCAGTTCTACGGATGGGAATACGAAGGTATTGCCCGTACACAAGCCGACCTCGACAACCATGCTACTCAAGAAGGCGCCAACGTGGGTGACTGTCTGTATAAAGACGTGAACAACGATGGTAAAGTTGATGCAAACGACCAAGTGGTATTGGGAAGCGGTATGGCAAAAGTTCACTTCGGTTTGAACGCACGCTTCGAATACAAACGCTTTGACTTAAGCATTGCTACTTTCGGTGCATTCAACTACCATGTAAGCGATGATATTTATAACTCACTGAACTCTTGCTACGGATGGGGTAACAAAGATGTTGCCATGCTCGATGCCAACCGCTTCAGCGAAGACGGAACTTATATCTCAAATGTTCCGCGTACCTATGTAACCAACAGTGCAAGCTTAGGCTGGAACGACTTGTTCAGTTCACGAAAAATTCAGAATGCTGCTTACTGGAAGATTGCCAACATTGAATTAGGCTATAACTTCCCTAACAGCTGGTTCGGCAAATATGTATCCGATGTCCGTCTTTACGTGTCGGCACAAAACCTTCACACCTTCACCGGTTATCACGGATATAACGTAGACTTTGCAGGAGGAACTTTCACTCCGGGTTACAACTTCTGTTCGTATCCTACCGCACGCACCTTTATGTGTGGCGTTCACTTCACTTTCTAATCTAATTACTAAAAACATAAGTTATGAAACTATATAAATACTCACTCATTCTCTTATTGGGACTTGGCGCATCTTCCTGCGCAGACAAATTGGAGCTGCTGAATCCCAACCAACAGACCTCAAGCACTTTCGGATTCAATGCCGACGACTTAGAGGAAAGTGTGATTGCTGCCTATAACCACATCCGCATGGAGGGTTCATATGCCCGCGTAGGTTACACCATTGATGTATGCCGAGGCGATGAGGCATGGAATGCTTCTCAGGTATGGTATCTGCCCTTCGATGATATGAATGCAGAAGTAACTTCTGATATTACCTGGTGGCCGTGGCGTGAATGGTATTATACCATCAACGTTTGTAACTTTGCTCTCTCTCGCTGTGGAGAAGACAACAGCCAACTCACTGAAAAGATGAAGCATATCAAAGGACAGATGCTCTTCCTCCGTGGTCTGGCTTACTATAACTTGGCTGGATATTATCAGAATCCGCCACTTATTACCGACTATGAAACCTATTCTTCACTTGACGGTCTGTATGGAAAGAACAGCACCTACGATGAAGTGCTTGATCAAGTAGAAAAGGATTTCAGTGAAGCCAAAGACTTGCTGCCTTCACGTGATACAGGCTCTGAATGGGCAGGCGGACGCGCTACTTGTGGATCGGCAGCCGGTTATTATGCCCGTACGCTCATGGTACGCCATAAATATAGCGAAGCACTTACCGTTTTGAAAGACATCATTGACAAGAAATACGGTACATACCGCCTGATGGACAATTACGGAGATAATTTCCGCGAAGGAACGGCTTACGAGAATAACGATGAAAGTTTGTTCGAAGTGCAATATTTGGACTACGGCAACCAAGGACCCGATGACGAATGGACTCCGGTAAACACCAGTTCGAATGCCAGCCAAGGTTCAGCTATCGAAAGTAACTTCGGTCCGGGTGAATATGGAGGTTGGGCAGATATTGCTGCTTCTCCCTGGCTGTATCAGCTCTTCAAACAAGAACATACTACTGAAGGCAAGCTTGACCCACGTCTCTACTGGACTATCGGTACCTATGAAACCGACTGGGAAGGCTTTGAATACGGAAATGTGGCTTATACACACGATACGGACCCTGCCAAGCTGAATGCCAAAGGAGAGCCCCAAGGTGACTTAGTTACCAATAAAACCTTCGGAGGTCTTCCTATCGCCAAGTTTACCAACCTGCGTACCGGCTTATACAGCACCGTGATTACAGGTTTGAAAGACGGTATTAACCTGCGCATGATGCGTTACTCAGATGTATTGCTCCGCGCTGCCGAATGTGAAAACGAAGTAAACGGACCGACCCAGCAGGCTATCGACTGGATTAATGAAGTGCGTCGCCGTGCAAACTTGAAAGATTTGGAATTGGAAGACTTCGATACAGCCGACAAACTGTTTGAACAGATTGCCAACGTAGAACGCCCGAAAGAATTCGGATGCGAGTTCGGTAGAGGTTTCGACCTCATCCGTTGGGGATTCTTCTATGACCAGGGGCGCTTGCAGCAGTTGAAAGAACACGGAACCGTACGCCTTTCTACCCAAGACATCAAGGAACCGGTAAGCTACAGCGATATAGCTACCAACAAGGAACTGAAGAGTACCTATAACACCTTCCGCCCAGGTCATGAGTTCTTGCCTATCGTACAGTCACTGATGAACAAGAATCCGAACTTGGAAGGAAACTCAGCTAACAACAGTTCTGACAACACAGCTTATTTCAAGGAAAAAGGCTGGTCAGTACGTCCGGTTGTAGATTTAAACAATTAAAAACAGACCCAAAGAATAGTTTCTCCCCCGTCGGACCCCGATAGGGAGCTACCTCAAGGGGAGAAACCTTAATTCAATTACCTTTTTAAATTTAAGACAATGAGACAACTCAAAAAATTAGCATACGCAGCCTTTGGTTTACTAGCTTTGACAGGTTGCGAGGGCGGTGAACTTTATGATGTAAATGCGCCCGACTGGATTTCCGATAAAATACAGGAAATAGAAGATTCTAAAAAAGACCCTCAAGAGGAAGAAGAACTGGAAGGAATGCTGGAAGATGTATATACGGTTGGTAATACGGATTACTCCAGTGGATTTTTAAACCCTTATTCTAAAGAATACGTAATTCCTGACGGACAGAAGTGGAATGCGGTATTCGATTTGCACATTAACCCCGATGACAATACCTATTATAAAAATGTGGCACTCGTCATTTATAATGATACAAAATACGTACCCAATGAAGCTGAAGGATGTAAAGAGTATGGTGTCATTCGTTTTGACTCTGCTCCCGCCCCTTGGAACTCAGAATGGGGAAAGTATATTGACCGCTCATGTATATCCTCAAACTTGTCGTTCGACCCACAAGGCGATGGACAAATCGATGCCAATGTACAAAAGTTAGGCGGTAAAGTAACAGTAACTGTCGACCGTACAAACCCGGAAACTTTCACTGTAAAAATAACCAATGGAACGGTTACCAAAACCTATAAGCATCCGCGTAAGTTAGAAAACCTGAATGCCGACGAAAGCAATACCAACATCCGTTGTATATTGTCTCCCGACCATTCTTACTTTAACTTCCTTCAGACCAACATTGAGCCGATTGGCGGTTTAACTTCAGCTGCCGATAAGAATCCAGTATCAATGGTATTGGCAGGAGTTCCGGAAGAAGTAAATGCCGGAAGCAAACTGGAAGATGTGGTAAAAGACATCACAGCCGAAGTTACCTTTGAAGAAGGTGTGAAGAAAACCGTAAAAGCGGAAGAACTCCAGTTCTCTGCTATTCCTGATATAGCCGAGCCGGGCGAAAAAGCATTAGTTGCGGTTTATAACAAAACTTTCAAGGGTGAAAACTGTGCTACTCCGATTATGGCAAATGCGAAGCTGACCGTTGTTGAAAAGATTGTTTCAATTGAGGTTACGACTCAGCCGAGCAACAAGGAGTATTATTTCTATACTTCGAAAGCGACAGAGTCAGTGAAAGACCGCACTTTAGCATTCGATCCAACCGGAATGGTAATTACCGCTACACAATCAAGCGGAACTACCAGAGTATTGGATAATTCCAAGCTGACTTACTCTGTCATTCCTGCGAAAGCCGGAGAGCAGACCGTTACCATTACAGCTGAAAAGGGAGTCACTGCTACTGTAAAGATAAATGTGACTGCATCACAAGTAACAGAAGTAAACAATTCAACAAACAAAATAGGAAAAGATGATAACACCGATGGATTCAAAGGATTTTTCTCTGATTACTTCAAAGTAAACAAAGGAGAAACAAAATCCATCAAGTTTACCAACTTCTGTAATCAAGACACCAACTGGAACAACTTCATTGTTTCGCTCTGCAAGCAAGACAAACAAACAGAATATGCATTTGTTCGTGCTGACAACTGGGGATCAGGTACAGGCTATGATGCTTGCATCCACAATGGAACACAAGGTGATTGGGCTACTTGGCTTCAGACAATGAATAACTCGAAAGTAACAGTTTATGTAACTAACTGCGGAAATGGAACAGCCGATGTTCAAGTAATCATGGTCGGAAATAACAATACCACTTCTACTCAGTACTATTTAGGCATCAACAAAATAGATGTTAATGACTTGTACTTTGCAATGACTGGTGAAAAGTGTCACCTCGTTTTTTAAAGAATAAGCTAAAAAAATAACAACTCATCCCCTACCGTCCTTTCCACAAGGAAAGCGGCGGTAGGGAACTAAAAAACAAATCCATGAACAAACCTATCATTATATTGACCTCCCTGTTCACCGCGATGGCATTCTTTGCCTGCACCGATGGTTTGGACAATATCGAATACAACACTAAAGGCGATGTAGCCATTGCCTTACCTTCTGCCTCTGCCACCACAGGTACTTCACTTACCCTTACTGCTACCTTAGACGGCAATGTAGGGAACGTAGTAAAAAGAGGATTCTGCTACAGCCTCACCAATCAGACTCCTACTATTAAGGACAATATGGTGGAGGCTGACGAAAACTTTACAGCTACCATTACCGGACTGAAAGGAAATACCGAATACTTTGTACGCGCCTTCGTTTATGGAAACAGCCGCTACACCTATTCGGAAACCTTCACCGCAACTACTGGCGCACAGACTTTAGAAGAACAGCTCGCCGACTACGAAGCTCCCACCTACGATGACAACTATACCGCCATTGCCGGATGGGAAAACAACAGCAAATGGAACTTGGCTAACGTACACGACCCCTCGGTAATGCTGGCTGAAGACGGTTATTACTATATGTATCAAACCGATGCTTCGTATGGTAATGCACACGAAGGTCACGGACACTTCCACTGCCGCCGCTCAAAAGACCTTGTAAATTGGGAATACTTGGGAGCAACCATGGAAGAGGCTCCGGCTTGGGCTGTAGAAAAGCTGAACGAATATCGTAATGAAATGATTAATGCTGAAGGAAAAAAATTAGATCCCATCAAAGCAGAAGATATATCTTACGGTTACTGGGCTCCGGTAGTTCGTAAAGTAAATAACGGATTATACCGTATGTACTATAGTCTGGTTATCGACAACTATATCAAGACCGGTAAAAAGAATACAGCTGAAAACTTCGACCATTCATGGACCGAACGTGCCTTCATCGGCTTGATGGAAACTTCCAATCCTGCTTCGAATCAATGGGAAGATAAAGGTATGGTGGTTTGCTCTGCTTCCGACCAGCCCAATACGGAAGCAAACGGATGGGGACGCAGAGGAACAGGCGACTGGGATGCCTACTTCAAATTCAATGCCATCGACCCGACCTATACCATTACCCCGGAAGGCAAGCATTGGCTGATTTACGGTTCATGGCACAGTGGATTTGCCGCTCTGGAAGTCAATCCAAGCACCGGTATGCCGCTTACTCCGCTGGCTAAACCTTGGACTGTGGAAGGAAATACCATTGAATCCTTCGGTAAACTGGTTGCCACTCGCGGAACAAGCTCTAACCGCTGGCAAGCATCCGAAGGTCCGGATGTAATCTACAATCCGCAGACACAGAAATATTATATGTTCATGGCTTACGGACAGTTGGCTGTAGCTTATAATACTCGTGTGGTTCGTGCCGACCGTCCTGAAGGACCGTATGTAGATATGCAGGGCAATTCAGCTACAGCAGGCATAGAAATGCTTCCGGTTCTGACCGCTCCTTACAAATTCAGCAACAGCAACGGATGGGTAGGTATCTCACACTGTGGTATTTTTGATGACGGACAAGGTAACTGGTATTATACTTCACAGGGACGTTTCCCCGTTGACGTTCCGGGTATCAACGCTTCAAATGCCATCATGATGGGACATGTACGCAGCATTCTCTGGACAGAAGACGGATGGCCTATCGTAATGCCTGAACGTTACGGTGCTGTACCTAAGGTGGTTATTGCAAAAGAAGAGCTGGAAGGTAACTGGGAGTTGATTCAAATGAAACCGACTGCCAAAAACAGTACCAACGATGGTAACGCTACCCAATACGAATCCAAAGTCATCACTTTGGGTGCCGACGGTAAAGTAACTTCGGAAGCTTGGGGCAACGACCAAACTTGGAGCTTCGATGCTGCAAAAAACATGATTACCATCGGTAACAACAAGATTTATATCCAGCGTGAAGTTGACTGGGAAGCAAGTCCCCGCGTAGCAACCATCGTAGGTGGCGGTTACCAAGACAATGGTGCTACAACCAACTGGATGAAGAAAATAAACAGATGACGAGTGAACAAGGTAACAAGTTGACAAGATCATAAAATGCTTGGCTACTGAAGCCTAAGCAATATGAAAACATCTAAGCAAGCGGATGTACTGTAAGTTATCAGTACATCCGCTTTTTCGTGAACGGGTGTTGGCGAATGTTGCTTAAATGCGTATCTTTGCACTCCGAAACTGAATAAGTTACAAGAACTTAAAAGTTTAAGGACCCAAAACTCATAAACTTAAAAACTAAAAAACTAAATACTTATGGCTCTACAATGCGGAATTGTCGGTCTGCCCAACGTAGGTAAATCGACTCTTTTTAACTGTTTATCGAATGCTAAGGCACAGGCTGCCAACTTCCCTTTCTGTACCATTGAACCCAATGTAGGAGTAATCACCGTTCCCGACGAACGCCTGAACAAACTCGCCGAACTGGTAAATCCTGACCGTATCGTTCCTACCACGGTGGAAATCGTAGATATTGCCGGACTGGTAAAAGGAGCAAGCAAAGGTGAAGGTCTGGGAAACAAGTTCCTTGCCAACATCCGCGAAACAGATGCCATCCTGCACGTGTTGCGCTGCTTTGACGATGAAAACGTAACCCATGTAGACGGAAGCGTTGACCCGGTACGCGACAAGGAAATCATTGATACCGAATTACAGCTCAAAGACCTTGAAACCATCGAAAGCCGCATCCAGAAAGTGCAGAAGCAAGCACAGACAGGCGGAGACAAGGTGGCTAAACAAACTTACGAGGTCTTGGTACGCTATCGTGATGCACTTCTGCAGGGAAAATCAGCACGTACCGTGCAGTTTGATACCAAAGACGAACAGAAAATTGCGCACGAACTCTTCCTGCTTACCTCTAAGCCGGTTATGTACGTCTGCAATGTAGACGAAGCCAGTGCTGTAAACGGAAACAAGTATGTAGAACAGGTACGCGAAGCCGTGAAAGAAGAAGGTGCCGAAATTCTGATTGTGGCTGCCAAAACCGAAGCCGACATTGCTGAACTGGAAACCTATGAAGACCGTCAGATGTTCTTGCAGGAAGCGGGACTGGAAGAATCGGGAGTAAGCCGTCTGATTCGTGCTGCCTACAAGCTGCTGAATCTGGAAACTTATTTCACTGCCGGAAAGATAGAAGTACGCGCATGGACATTCCATAACGGATGGAAAGCACCGCAATGTGCCGGAGTCATCCACACGGACTTTGAAAAAGGATTCATCCGCGCTGAAGTCATCAAATACGATGATTTCATTCAATACGGCTCAGAAGCTGCCGTACGTGAAGCCGGAAAACTGAATGTAGAAGGGAAGGAATATGTAGTGGAAGACGGAGACATCATGCACTTCCGTTTCAATGTATAAATCCGAAGTGACGAGGCTTCAGGTAACAAGTGGACGAGACTTCATATATCTTGACCGCATGACAACTATCAGCCGGACTTTTCAGAAGACCTACTTGTTGCCTTGTTGTCTCAGTACTTCAAGTAAAGTACTGCAGTACTCCCGCCGAAGTACTGGAGTACTTTAACCAGAGTACTGGAGTACTCCCACCGAAGTACTTAGCTGTTGCTTCCTCAATCAAGCGCAACCGATTCATGCGCTTCACCGAAGAGATACGCACAAAGTTGCTGAACCGCACGGGCACGATGGCTGATGCGGTTTTTTTCTTCATTACCCATCTCGGCAAAAGTTTCTTCATAGCCTTCGGGAACGAATACCGGGTCATATCCAAACCCTGACAGACCGCGTTTTTCTTCGATTATAACTCCTTTTACAATGCCTTCGAACAGACGCTTCTCTCCTCCCTCTATCAGGCAGATAGCCGTACGGAATTGCGCCCTGCGGTTAACTTCTCCTTCCAGTTCAGCCAGCAACTTTTTCATGTTGGCTTCCGAATCGTGACCGTCACCCCCGGCATAACGGGCTGAATAAACTCCCGGAGCTCCCCCCAGAGCCTCAACCTCCAATCCTGTATCATCGGCAAAACAATCCATTCCGAAATGCTCATAAATATATTGTGCTTTCAAAGCAGCATTCCCTTCCAGCGTTTCTGCCGTTTCGGGAATATCGGCATGACAATCTATATCATTCAGACTTAACACCTCAATGGTATTGCCCAATATCGCCCGGACTTCCTCCAGCTTATGAGCATTGTTTGTTACAAAAACCAGTTTCTTTTTCATTTTACTTTCAGTTTATCAAAACCTTCACCATATACTCCCACCACATTACTCTGCGAGATAAATGCATTGGGGTCAATATCTTTCACCAGACGGAATATATCGAGCGACTCACGCTTCTTCGCCAGTACGACCACTACTTTGATTTCCTGTTTGCTGTACCACCCTTTTCCGTCGAGCAAGGTTACCCCGCGGTCCACCTGTGTAGCAATTCCCTCTGCAATCTCTTCGTATTTCCGCGAGAAGATAAGAAATTGCACCGACTGCCGCGTGCTGTTAATAACATAGTCAATCACGATGCTCATGATAAACAGCACCACAAAGCCGAACAAGACCCTCCGCCAGTCGTGGAAGATGAAATAGCAAGATGAAATAATGACGATGTCGCAATACATCATCATGCGCCCGAGCGTCACATCTTTATACTTGTTGATAATCCAGGCAATGATGTCGGTTCCACCTGTACTTCCGTTATGGCAGAACACCACACCGATACCAAATCCCAAGAGTCCTGCCCCGATAACACAAGCCATAAAATCTTGTCCGGAACCAAGCAACTGAGGAAGCTTTCCAGCCTCATCTTTCAGAAGCATCTGGAAAAACCAAAGCAGAAAAGTCAGCATGAAAATGGCATAGATGGTCTTCAAGCTGAACCTCGGTCCCAGTATTTTCAAGGCAAAAGCCATAAATACGGCATTGATAAAAAAGTAAGATACCTGTATTTCCACACCGGTGGCATAATAAATAATGGCTGCGATACCCGTCACTCCTCCGGTTGTAATCTGGTAAGGCAACAAAAACGCTGCCCACCCGACAGCATAACAAACCAATCCGAGCGTGATGGCAAGATAGTCTCGTATTTCACGCTCCACTTTTTTCTGTAGTAAAGATGCTTCCACTGTTTAATTCCTGTTAAAAGGGTTTTAAGTAAGGATTAAATAAAAGCCGTGCGGCGCAGAAAGGGGCAGTCTGCTCCTTCTGCGCCGGCAACGGGTTAAATTAAAGTACGATATTTACAATCTTTTTCGGTACGATGATGACTTTCTTCGGCGTCTTGCCTTCAATCCATTTCTGTGACTGCTCTTCACTCAATACGGCAGCCTGAATGGTGTCATTGTCGGCATCGGCAGGGAATTCCATCGTGAAACGCGCCTTCCCGTTGAACGAAATGGTATATTTCACGCTGTCTTCCTTTAAGAACTCTTCGTTAAAGGCAGGCCACTGGGCATCGCACACCGTAGTGGCATTGCCTAATGCTTCCCACAATTCTTCAGCCAAATGCGGAGCAAAAGGTGCAATCAAAACAACCAGGTCGCTCAGCACAGCTTTGTTATGACATTTCAACGACATCAGTTCGTTGACACAAATCATAAATGCACTGATAGACGTGTTGTAAGAGAAAGTTTCAATATCGCCTGTCACCTTCTTAATCAGCTTGTGGATAGCCTTCAGCTCTTCCTTGGTAGCCTCACCTTCTGCCGGGAGGAAGTTATCCTGACGGTCGTAGAACAAGGACCACAGTTTTTTCAGGAAGCGGTGTACACCGTCGATACCGTTCGTATCCCATGGTTTCGACTGCTCTACCGGACCGAGGAACATTTCATACATACGCAGCGTGTCGGCGCCGTACTTATCCACAATCATATCCGGATTAACCACGTTATACATCGATTTACTCATCTTTTCAACCGCCCATCCGCAGATATATTTGCCGTCTTCCAACACGAATTCGGCATTGTTATATTCCGGACGCCAGTTTTTGAATGCTTCCACATCGAGTACATCGTTCGATACGATATTCACATCCACATGAATCGGAGTCACATCGTACTGGCTTTTCAGTCCGAATGAAACGAAGGTATTGGTATCTTTAATACGATAAACGAAATTGCTTCGTCCCTGAATCATACCTTGATTCACCAGTTTCTGGAAAGGTTCTTCCTTCATGCTTACTCCAAGGTCGAACAGGAATTTATTCCAGAAACGCGAATAAATCAAGTGACCGGTAGCATGTTCAGTACCACCCACATAAAGGTCTACATTCTGCCAATAGTGATCTGCCTTTTCCGAAACCAACGCTTCGGTGTTATGCGGATCCATATAGCGCAGATAGTAAGCCGAAGAACCGGCAAATCCCGGCATAGTATTCAGCTCCAGCGGGAATATGGTCTGGTTATCAATCTTAGTGTTTTCTACCACTTCGCCTTTTTCCACGTCCCAAGCCCACTTGGCAGCATGTCCCAACGGGGGTTCGCCTGTTTCTGTAGGCAAGAATTTGGCTACTTCGGGCAATTCAAGCGGAAGCTTGCTTTCATCAATCATGTAGGGCATTCCGTCTTTATAATACACCGGGAACGGTTCGCCCCAATAACGCTGGCGAGAGAAGATGGCATCACGCAGACGGAAGTTTACCTTCACCCGCCCCAAGTTATGCTCCTTCACATACTTCTTGGTAGCAGCAATTGCTTCTTTCACGGTCAGTCCGTTCAAGTTCAGGTCGCAATATGGAGTTACTCCTGCTTTCGGAGAGTTGCATACGATTCCTTCTTTCGCATCAAAACTTTCTTCAGAAACATCACATCCCTCTACCAAAGGTATGATAGGCAGGTTAAAATGTTTGGCAAAAGCATAGTCACGACTATCGTGAGCCGGCACCGCCATAATAGCTCCGGTTCCGTAACCGGCAAGTACATAGTCGCTAATCCATACCGGAACCGCCTCGCCCGTAAACGGATTAACAGCATACGAACCGCTGAATACACCCGTAACACGACGGTCGGCAATACGCTCGCGCTCTGTACGTTTCTTCGTACGGTCAAGATAAGCCTCTACTTCTGCTTTCTGTTCCTCGGTAGTCAGCTGAGCCACCAGTTCGCTTTCCGGAGCCAGTACCATGAAAGTTACGCCGAACATGGTATCGGCACGAGTGGTAAAAATGGTAAATTCCACATCACTGTCTTTCACCTTGAAGCGCACTTCCGTGCCTTCTGAACGTCCAATCCAGTTACGCTGGGTTTCCTTCAGTGAGTCGGTCCAGTCAACGGTTTCCAGCCCTTCCAGCAAGCGCTGTGCATAAGCCGATACACGCAAGCACCACTGACGCATCTTTTTCTGCACCACCGGATAGCCTCCACGTTCAGACACTCCGTCAACCACTTCATCGTTTGCCAACACCGTACCCAGTTCCGGACACCAGTTTACCATGGTTTCACCCAAATAGGCAATACGGTAGTTCATCAAGATTTCCTGCTGTTCTTTCTCGCTTTTTGCCTTCCACTCCTCTGCTGTAAAGTTCAGCTCTTCACTGCAAGCCACATCCAGCCCTTCTGTTCCTTTCTGTTCAAAGTGGTCAACCAGCTTGCTGACAGGCTGTGCCTTCTGACAAGAATTGCAGTAAAAGCTGTTAAACATTTGCATGAAAGCCCACTGCGTCCAGTGATAATATCCCGGTTCGCAAGTACGGACTTCACGGTTCCAGTCAAAACAGAACCCAATTTTATCCAGCTGCTCACGATAGCGGTTAATATTAGTCGCCGTCGTAATGGCAGGATGCTGTCCGGTCTGGATGGCATACTGTTCAGCCGGCAAGCCATAGGCATCGTATCCCATCGGATTTAACACATTAAAGCCCTGCAAGCGTTTAAAGCGAGCATAAATATCGCTGGCAATATATCCAAGCGGATGACCCACGTGTAATCCGGCTCCCGACGGATAGGGGAACATATTCAACACATAGAACTTTTTCTTTGATTCGTCTTCAACAACTTTATAGGTTTGGTTATCCACCCACTTCTGTTGCCATTTCTTTTCAATTTCTCTGAAATTATATTCCATAGCAAAGCTATTATTTATTTGATTTTTACGTATTTCTATCACGAATGTGCAAAGATAGTAAGAGTTCGGGAATAATTATCGGTAAGTTGGTAAGTTTTT
>Mummy_p2__coassemble_1129_pt1 | contig 28181 bp, 18 predicted proteins | sample Mummy_p2__metabat2_high_PE_001 | metagenome-assembled genome bin Mummy_p2 | reverse complement strand
GCCTGATTCTTTGGGATAGTGTGCTGAAGCATATAAAAAATGCCTTGATGTTTTTTCAAAACATTGAGACGTTTAATTTTAAACGTCAAGGCATTTTTTCTGAAACGCCGAGGCATTTTTTTGGAGGGGAGAAAAGTATATGAAAAATAGCAAGACGCCATTCTGTTACAGAGTAGAGCCTGAAACAGAATGGCGTCTTTGTGTATTGTTTCTTTCAAAAAATACAGTTTATCTTCCTCCAGCCGGCAGATTCTTAAGGAAGTAGTCTGCCATTGACTTGCGCAGATGGTAAGTCGTTCCTTCGCCTTCATGGATGCTATGTGTACGCATCGGATAGGAAAGCTGTGAGAAGATTTTTCCATAACGAATCAATTCATTGACCAGACGTTCGCAGTTCTGGTAGTGTACATTGTCATCGCCTGTTCCATGAATCAGCAATAAATTTCCTTTTAATCCGGAAGCATAGCTGATAGGAGAACCTTTCCGGTATCCGTCCGGATTGTTTTGCGGTGTATTCATGTAACGCTCTTGATAAACGGTGTCATAAAGGCGCTGGTCGGCCACGAAAGCGATGGCTATACCGGTGTGGAATACTTCCGGATAGCGGAACATACAGTTCAATGTCTGGCTTCCACCGCCGCTCCATCCGGTAATCCCGATTCGGCTTGCATCAATGTAGCTATATTGACGTGCCAAGTCAAGAATACCGCGAGCTTGATCTTCGCTGGCAAATGTTCCTACCTCTCCGTAAATACACTTTCTCCACTCTCTACCGCGTGGAGCGCGTGCTCCTCTGTTTTCGATGCTTACCACAATATATCCCTGATTAGCCAAGTATTGGTGCCATAAATCTCCTCCGCTCCATACATCTTGTACGGTAGCATTGGCTGGTTCTCCATATACGTCGATGATGACCGGATATTTTTTTGAAGCATCGAAGTTTGCCGGTTTAATCATCCATGCATCCAATTCTAATTCTCCGGAACGGACTTTGACAAATTCTTTCGGTTTTAATCCTAATGCTTGATATTCTGCTTTAGCCTGAGCATTGTCTTCAATCATGCGTACACTCTTATGGTTTGGCAGACTGACCATGTCGATTGCCGGAGGAGTAGCGGCGTTGCTGAATGAGTGCACAGCCCAGCGGCCGTTAGGCGATATATTATAGCGGTGCTGTCCTGATTCGTTGGCAGGACTTAAGCGTTTCACTTCTCCGTTTCCGAATAAGTTGGCTGAGTAGAGGTAACGCTGGGTAAAGTTATCAGGCGAGGCAATGAAGTATACAATACCTTTTTTTATGTCCATGCCGACCTGTTCAATATAGTCAAAGTTTCCTTTCGTGATGGGCTCTGTCTTTTTGCCGTCGCGGCTTACTCTGTACAAGTGACGCCATCCGTTACGTTCACTTTCCCAAGTAAACCATGTATTGTTTTTCAGCCAGATTACATTGTCGTTTGTTTCCAGCCATGCCGCATCGGTATCGGTGAATATATTTTCCGGCTGTGGATTTCCGATGGTTGCAATCCATACTTTGTTTGTGTTTTGCTGACGGTTCATCTGCTGAATGAATAACTCATTGCTTTCCGGTATGAAATCCATGCGCATGATGTAGTTGTTGCGCGGGTCGCCCGGTATCTGAATCCAGGTTGTGGCTCCTCCAGCGACCGATACATAGCCCACTTTTACAGCTGAGTTGGTTGTTCCTGCTTTCGGATAAGGAAAGCGGTTAATTTTAGGATAAAGCGAATCTACATTATTGATAATATCAAACCATCCGGTACCCTTGCTGTCGCTTTGCCAGTAAGCAATGTATTTGCTGTCTGGACTCCAGCGGAATCCGTCGCGGCAGTTGAACTCTTCTTCATAAACCCAGTCGAAGGTTCCGTTGATGATTTCATCTGTTCCGTCGGTAGTTACGGCAGTGATGTGTCCGTTGCTCAACTCTTCTACATAGATATTGTTCTGGCTGACATAAGCGGCTTTCCGGCTGTCTGGTGAGAACTTGGCAAACATCAGACTGCTTTCTGGCAAGGTTTTACCTAATTGCTGTAACTTTCCGCTTTTCATGTTGAGTACCCAGTAGTCACCGCGTGTGTCATAGCGCCATACTCGGCGTGTGTTTGTATAAATTAAGACTAATGAGTGGTCGGTGTTGAAGCTGAAGCTGCGTACTTGAAGCGTATCTTGAGTTCCCGGTTTTACGAGCATGGATGCGGGTATCAGCGTTTCCCGTTTTCCGCCTTTTGCCGGATAGGCAATAATGTCATATCCTCCGGCTGGATTTTTTTCGGAACGTGAGTAATGGTCGCCGTCTTCAAGCCAGTTTACATAGGTGCTTCCTTTGGTATGTATCAATCCGCCATAGACTACATTTTCCAGTGTAGGTATCTGCTGCGCCTGCAAGATACTTCCTCCTGATAAAAAGAAAGCAATAGCGGTTAGGGTTTGAGTCAGTTTTTTCATGTCATTTCAAATTTTAAGAATAGATAAACAGATAAGAAGAACGAGGTAACGAGGGAGGTCTCTTCCCTTGTTACCTCGTTTTGCTTTTCCGTATTAATGAGAATTAGTTGATTCCAAGCTTCTTTTTCATGTCTTTGGTCAGAGCGTCTTTGTGCATCAGTACATAGACAGTCTTTGCACGTACGAAGCTTTCAGACATATTCAGATAGCCTCCAAAATCATTGCGGGCTGTTCCCCATGAGTTCTTGGTGATATAATACTTCGTTCCGTTCTGGTCTTTTGCCAGGCCGGTGAGATGCATCAGGTGGTCGTCGGTGGTTACAAACGATTCATATCCAGCCTGACGCAATTCTTGAGTTACATTGATTTCCGGATAGGGACGTTCAAATTTGAAAACCTCAGCCAAACGGTCCTTTTCGTTCATCTTTTGCCAGCGTGCGAAGTCGGTTCCTTTTAAATCTTCGGTTTTTTCCACTTCTGGATTGATGGCAACTCCATGTGTGTAGGCAAATCCGCGTTCACTTACATCTCCGTCCCATGCCACGGTAAATCCATTGTTTAGTGCGTAATCGGTGGCGGCCATCATCTCATCCAGCGGAAGATTATACATTTTGGCATGTTCCCAGTTGTCGGGGATTTCTACCTCAAATTCTTCATAAAAAGGTTTGTGTGAGAAACTGGTCAGCATGACATAGTCATTGCGGTTGATGCCCAGAGAGGCAGCAAACGATTTCGGAGTATATTCTTTTCCTTTATAAGTAAATGTTTCAGGAAGCTCGCCCATATAGATGTCAAACAAACTCTTGATTAGTTTATTGTATTCAGGGCTGCGTTTCCGTAATTTTACAGCTTGCTCGGCAATGGCAGTCATATATGAGGCTAATTCTCCGTGATTGTGGTTCTTTGAATCGTAGTTGATTCCGGTGTACACTTCTTCGGGAACGATACCCACTTGTTCGAAAGCAGTAAACCAGCTGGGAGTCACACTTCCTTGTCCGATATTTCCGTTACCATGACGGAGGTAGTTGTCTTCCAGTTGATTCATATACTTTTGGCGGACAATGAACATTTCCGACAGGTCGTATTCACCTTTACCCATACGGAGCAGTTCGGCTTCGATGAATGAAGTTGTGGCAAAGCACCAGCAGGTTCCGGTGGCAGCCTGATTTTTAACAGGAGTTACTTTCTGGTTAACGATAGTAGTAAACTGATAGCCTTGTGTAGGCTGTTGTGCCCATAGGGTCGTTGAGACCAACGCAAGGGCAGCAAGTGTCATGGTTTTTGTTTTCATGGCTTGTTTATTTTGTATAGAGTTTGTTAGAATCCGAAACGATAGTCATTCCAATATTTGGCAGCCATTTCATCCCAACGTAGAATGGTTGCTCCGATAAAGTCTTTTGTATAATCTGTAAGAAAAGCTTTGGCACGTTCTTCTCCTTTGGTTTTAAGCAGTTCTTGATAACGGCTCTCTACCATAGGAAGTTCACTGAAGGCTTTATCTTCAAAGTGCAGGATGTTTTTTTCCATAATGCTGCGTGCGTTTCCCCAGCGTACGGTTGCCAGTTTATTGGCACGGCGGTAATGCCATAGGGCTGCATCTTCGCGGTAACGGTGATTGCCACAAATTTTATACATGGCAGGCAGGTCGGTAGTTCCTGCAAAAATGGGTACACGTGGACTTTGTCCCGGATTATCCATCGAGAACCAACAAATACCGCCCACTGCGTCGGGAAGCCAACTACGTAATTGGATTACTGTAGAGTAGGCGCATTGGGGAACTGCAATGTTGCGGTATGATTTTACGGCTCCTTCTTTGATGCCGTTTAGCATCTGTACTTCATCGGGACGCATCCATGGGTTGGCTTTCGGGCTGATAATGGTATCTGTCTGTCCGGTCTTTCGGTCCTTCTTTACGACTTTCAGGTTGCGGGTAACATCCCACCGAGTACCTTCGTAAGTTTGGCGAAGGAGTGCCATTACATCGGTGGCGTTCAGTTTTTTCTCAGGTTTTACGCTGAAAGGTAATTCTTCTGCATTTTCATCTAAGTTAAGTGAAGGGGCAATGGTGCTGAGTATAAAGAATTCCCGGACACTGAAAGCTTGCCATTTTCCTGCGTAGTTAGGACCTCCATAGGCACGCCAAAACTTGAAGGGCTCTTTTCCGTCCCAGAGTTTCAGTTTTTTGGCTACTTCGAATACATTCTCTGAAGCCATGTAATTATCTTTGTCTTTCAGATTCAGTGTGCTGATGCGTGGAATGTTGGCCGATACACCGACTTCTCCGTCAGGGATGCGTACGGCAGCCCATACGCCACCTATTTTATCCGGACCTTCTCCGAATATCTCAAAATGCCATACTTCTTTGGGGTCGGCGATGGTCAAACATTCTCCGGAATCTCCATAACCATATGTTTTTACCAGTTCTCCCATCAGCTGGATGGCTTGGCGAGCGGTAGAGCAGCGTTCCAAGGCAATGCGTGCAAGTTCTTCTATCATGAACATGCCTTGTTTGTTTTGCAGTGTGTCACGACCGCTGATGGTGGTTTCGCCCATGGCAAGTTGTTTCTCGTTCATACATGGATAAGAGGTATCCAGAAAAGCATAGGTATTACGAACCTGTGGTATTTTCCCTTTTACGGTCAGATTGGTCTGGTCTTCGGGAAATTCAGTATGCATGCGTCCGTTATAAATGGCAGTTACGGTGTCATTTTTATAAGTTTTAGCTGGAACAACATTGACCCAAGAGCGATACCAGCTGTCGCAGGTGTGGCTGGTTATTACCGAACCGTCTGATGAGGCTTCTTTTCCTACCATTATACTGGTGCAGCAGTCAGGGTCATGGAATAACGTATTTTGGGCTGCGAGTGATTGTGAAAGAGCCAGCCCGATAATAAATAAAGTACCGTATAGTTTCATAGTTACTTATTAAGTGTGAATTTGGTTCAAAATTATTAAAAAAAATGAGGGAGACCAAACTTTTTTATTCAAAAACAAAGGATTTGCTTGATTTTTATCTTTTTGTCAAATATTTGTCCGTTCTTTTAATAAGCTTTGTGATGAGGCTATGAAACGAAGTTTTGTCAGGAGGATGCTTTTTGTTTATAACAAGGTATGAAATGGAAATAAGGTTGCTTTGTTATGTGTTTAGGATAAAAAGAAAGCATCTCCTTTTGTTATGTTGGAGATGCTTTCCTGTTAATATAATTTTTTGATCAGGTCACTGCGCCCAATTCGCTTTAGCTCATTGATGATGGAACGCCGTTCTTCGGGTTTGTACCAGAAGAAGAACATGCGCTGCGCCAGCTTTTCTTTCGGAGTTTTAGCCGAATAAATCGGTTCCAATGTGTAAGGATGATAGCCGGTATACCAAGCCTCGGTTGCAACCGTCATGGGAGTTGGCGTAAAGTCTTGCACTTGTTCCAGATGAAAGTCTAAGCGCTTGGTGGTTACAGCCAGTTCTGCCATGTCTTCTTCAGTGCATCCCGGGTGACTGCTGATAAAGTAAGGAATAATCTGCTGGCGCAGATTCAACTCAGCATTCAGCTTGTCAAAAATCTTTTTGAACTGATAGAACTGTTCAAAAGGAGGTTTGCGCATCAGGTATAAAACGTGGTCGCTGGTATGTTCAGGGGCAACCTTCAGACGGCCGCTTACGTGGCGTGTAATCAGTTCACGGGTGTATTCGGCTGTGCTACGGTTAACAGCTTCGTCTTTGCTCTGGTGGAGAAGAAGGTCATAGCGTACTCCACTTCCAATAAAGCTTTTCTTGATGCCCGGCAAAGCATCTACAGAATGGTAAATGTCGAGTAGAGGACGATGGTCGGTATTTAAGTTCGGACATACTTTGGGATGAATGCACGACGGGCGTTTACAGCGTTGACATAACTTTAAGTCTTTGCCTCCCATGCAGTACATGTTTGCTGACGGACCTCCCAGATCGCTGAGATATCCTTTGAAATCGGGCATTTGGGTAATAGCCTTTACTTCTTTTAAAATACTTTCCTTGCTTCTGCTTACAATGAACTTTCCCTGATGGGCTGAGATGGTGCAGAAAGCACATCCTCCAAAACATCCGCGGTGAATGTTGACCGAGAACTTAATCATTTCATAAGCAGGAATACGTTTCCCTTTATATTTAGGATGGGGAAGACGGGTATAGGGAAGGTCGAAAGACATATCCAGCTCGCCCTGAGTCATGGGAGGATAGGGTGGATTGACCACGACCGTACGGTTTCCCACTTGCTGGAGAATGCGTGCGGCGGTATATTTGTTAGATTCTTCTTCTATGTGACGAAAGTTTTGTGCTTGTTTTTTCTTGTCTTTCAAGCATTCTTCGTGTGAGAAAAGGGTTAAGTCGTCTGCCGTGTTATCCGGAAAAACTTTTTCACCGGAGTGCGTCAGATAAGCCGTCTGAGGAATATCATGGGGAATTTCTTGACTTGTTTTCATGCGACGGCAAAGTTCCATGATAGGCTTTTCTCCCATTCCGTAGATGAGTAAGTCTGCAGGTGCGTCCACCAAGATAGACGGGCGTACTTTGTCTTGCCAATAATCAAAGTGAGTCAAGCGCCGGAGTGATGCTTCAATGCCTCCTAAGATGACAGGTACATCCGGGTAAAGTTTTTTTAGAATTTGTGTATATACGATGCTTGGATACTCGGGGCGCATATCATGGCGTCCGTCAGGGGTATAAGCATCTTCACTGCGCAACCGCCGGTTGGCTGTGTATTTATTGACCATACTGTCCATGCAGCCGGGAGAAACCCCGAAGAATAAACGGGGACGACCCAGTTTTTTAAAGTCACGTAAGTCGTCCCGCCAGTTTGGTTGGGGAATGATTGCAACACGCAGTCCTTGTGATTCAAGCATACGTCCGATGACAGCAGCTCCGAATGACGGGTGATCCACATATGCATCCCCACTGAATAGAATTACATCCAGTTCGTCCCATCCCCTGAGTTCTACTTCTTTTTTTGTAGTAGGTAACCAGTCGGTTAAATTATTCTGTTGTTTCTTTATCACGTTCCCAGTTTATGTAAAGCAAAATTAGTTGGTGAAGTCCGAATGCTTTCATATTGTTATGGTAAATCACGTCAATACAAAGGTCAAGCAAATCTTTACTGTTTTCTTCCATTGAGGCGATTAGCGAGCGGACATTCAGTTTAAGTTTATCAAGAACATTCTCGTCTACAATTCCGTTACTGTCAATCAGGTGTTGGAATAGAGAATATTTTTCAATGGTCTGTAAATGCTGTTCCGAGATTTCCATGCTTCGGGTGCCCGAAGCGTTTGTCTGTATTGTGTACATAGCTTTTTTGTTTTAAAGTTAGTTTTATACAGACAAAGTTATACCTTTTTCTTGAATAACCTCGGTTTTCCTTTATTTTTTCATTACAGTGTTTGAGGGTGTAGCTTGCTGTTATGTATGATATTCCAGATATCCTCTTCTGTACCTGAGAAAGGACCGGATTTTTCTAATTTGATGGTCGACATGGCTGCAGCAAAGCAACCTGCTTCTTCGTATGACGCTCCTTTGTTTCGCATATATAAGTATCCTAATACATATGTGTCTCCACATCCGGTGGCATCTACAACGTCTTGGGGAGGATAAGCCGGGATTTGGTGGAATTTTCCCTCTGCGTAAATGAGCGATCCGAGGCTTCCTAAGGTAAGCAAGACCTCTTTTACTCCCCAGTCGGCCAGTTGTAAGGCTGCCTGTTTAGGGTCAGCATATCCTGTCAGAACTTGTGCTTCGTGCTCATTGACTTTTAATATGTCAATATATTTAAGCGCTTCTTTTTTGTCATTCCAGTCTACAGGATATACTTTCTCACCGCGTACTTCGCGGAGGTAACCTTGTGCGTCAACAGCCAAGATGCCTTTCTTTGAAAGCATTTTTACGACATCCAGAGAAAAGTCGTCGGAGAGTAAACTTCCCAAATGGAAGATGTGGGCTTTTTCGTCTTTAAGTTCTTCTACTGTAAAGGGGTCAGCTTTTGCTAAAACACGCTGTGTGCGGTTATCTTGGTTTTCTCCATACGTGTTTTCAAAGTAAACTGTGTTTCTGCTCGGAAGTACTTTTACCTGAATACCTTTTTCCCGCATTTCTTCTACGGCCTTATATTCACTTGGAGCGAGTGCTGTTATTAAGCGATAATTTTTTGTATCCTTCAGATGGCGCATGCCATGTGAGAAATAATAAGAAGTACCCCCTGGGAGGTAAGTAGTCTGTTTCGGAGTTACAATTTTATCTAACGTGATGTGTCCTATGCAGCAAATGTCATTCATTATTATTAATTTTCAAAAATTCGGGCGCAAAGATACGCATATTTTTTGGTTTAGCCTTGTTTGTTTGGAATTTAACGAGTGTGCTTTTTGCTGGATTTATAGGTAAATAATACACTTGTGAAATAAAAATCACTTGAATTCTTGCTGTTTAAGGAAATAAAGCCTTACCTTTAGGGCGTAAAATCTAAAAGAAGTATTTGCTATGCTCTGTTTGGTTGGCGATATGAGCATTTTGTCAGGCTTAGTTAACCGTAGTCTGATACTTGTAGCTTATAAATAGAGAATAGCTGTTATTATTTAACATAAAAGAAAGTTTGAAATGAAAAACATGAATGTTAAACCAGCAGAAGGAAAGCTGGGAGTTTTATGTGTGGGTCTGGGTGCAGTGGCCACCACATTTATGACAGGGGTATTAATGACTCGCAAGGGATTGGCGAAGCCTGTGGGCTCTATGACGCAATATGACAAAATCCGTGTAGGGCGTGGAGCAGAAAAGAAATATCTGCATTATAATGAAATCGTTCCGATGGCTCAGTTGAGCGATATCGTATTCGGCGCATGGGATGTATATCCTGCCAATGCATATGAATCGGCCATGAACTGTGAAGTGTTAAAAGAAAAAGATATCAATCCGGTAAAAGATGAATTGGAATGTATCGTTCCGATGAAAGCTGCATTCGACCATAATTATGCTAAACGTCTGGATGGAAACAATGTGAAAGACTGCGCTACCCGTTGGGATATGGTAGAAGCTTTGCGTGAGGATATCCGTAACTTTAAAGCTGCTAACGGCTGTAGCCGTATCGTTGTTTTGTGGGCTGCATCAACCGAAATTTATGTGCCTGTCAATGAATCTGTTCACGGCTCTTTGGCTGCACTTGAACAGGCGATGAAGAACGATGACCGCGAACACATTGCTCCTTCTATGTGTTATGCGTATGCCGCTTTGGCTGAAGGGGCTCCTTTTATTATGGGTGCTCCAAATACTACGGTAGATATTCCGGCTATGTGGGAAATGGCTGAAAAAACACAGATGCCGATTGCCGGTAAAGACTTCAAGACTGGTCAGACTTTGGTTAAATCGGGTTTTGCTCCGATTATCGGTACACGCTGTTTAGGCTTGTCTGGATGGTTCTCTACCAATATTCTTGGAAATCGTGACGGCTTAGTATTGGATGAACCTGCTAACTTCCATACTAAAGAGGTTAGTAAACTTTCTACTTTGGAATCTATCTTGGTTCCGGAAAATCAGCCCGACCTTTATACTGATTACTATCATAAAGTACGTATCAACTATTATCCTCCTCGCAATGATGATAAAGAAGGCTGGGATAATATCGATATTTTCGGATGGATGGGGTATCCGATGCAGATTAAGATTAACTTCTTGTGTCGTGATTCTATTTTGGCTGCTCCGCTTTGTCTTGACCTGGTATTATTGAGTGACTTGGCTGCTCGTGCCGGACGTTTTGGAACGCAGCGTTTCTTAAGTTTCTTCCTCAAGAGTCCGATGCATGACTATACTGCAGGTGAAGTACCGGTAAATCACTTGTTCCAGCAGTATGTAATGCTGAAAAATGCACTCCGTGAGATGGGAGGCTATGAAGCTGATGAAGAAATTGATTAATCTGTCAGGTTGCTTTAAATACGCTGAAAGATAAAGAAGTGAGGAGACTGGCGTAAAGTCAGGTTCTCCTCACTTCATTTATTTTAAGTGGTATGGGATTTGTTTAAATCAGAAGTCTTGGACGCTGATTTTAACTGATGGAAAGTTTTTCAGATTTCCCCTTCCAGCCATGCATCAATAAGCTTCCGTGCGATACTTAATTTCTTAGGTATTTCAGGCAAGTTGTCACGGGAGTAAAAAGCTCCTGCACTGAGTTCTTCGTTTTGAAGTTTAATCGTTCCACTTTTATAATCAGCATAATAGCCTACCATTATTCCACTCGGGTAAGGCCAAGGCTGACTTCCGTAATATTTCAGGTTTTTGATTCTTAATCCGGTTTCTTCCATGACTTCGCGATGCACACATTCTTCAAGCGTTTCGCCTGGTTCCAGAAAACCGGCAACCAGTCCGTTGAATGTGCCCCGGAAGTTTCGGGCATGTACCAGCAAGATGCTGTCTTCCTTTTTGATTAATACAATAACGGCTGGCGAAATACGAGGATAAAACTCTTGGCGACATTCAGGACATCGTTTAGCTATGGCTGAAACCTGCATGGTAGGCACACCACACATGGGGCAGTAACGGCTGTTCTTATCCCAATTTAATATCTGTGAAGCTTTTCCTGCCTGCTTGTATTCTTCTATGGGAAGCACGTCGAATGACGCACGTAAATCTTTCAGCATCTGCTCGCTGTTTTCATCTCCTGGTACCGGTGTGTATACAGCATAGGTCTTGGCTGGAAATCCGTTTATTTCACCAATCAGGTGGATGGTGCTTCCTATTGGAACCTGAACAGGCGGATGACATGTATAGGGAATGTGGTATCCATTTGCTGTTTTTTCTATAAGTACTTGTCCGTTGAAGAATACAAACCATCCGTAAAGATCTTTTTCTTTTTGCAAATCTGCTTTCATTTGTTTAGTCCTTTCATGGTTAATTGAATGCGTTTACGGTCATAGTCGATACTTAAGACCTTCACCCGGACATGCTGATGGATGCTGACTACCGTAGTAGGATCGCTGATGAAACGGTCGGCAAGCTGAGAGATATGTACCAGACCATTTTCTTTGATGCCTATATCTACAAAGCACCCAAAGTTGGTGATATTGGTAACGATACCTGGCAGTTCCATGTTCTCTTTCAAGTCATCAATGGTGTGTATGTTTTGGTCGAACTGGAAAACTTGAATGGCTTGCCGCGGGTCGCGTCCAGGTTTGTCGAGTTCTTGCATGATATCTTCAAGAGTAGGCAAGCCTACTTGGTCGGTGATATATTTATCAAGTTGGATCTGGTTTCTCAACTTTTTGTCACTTATCAAGTCTTGAACAGAGCAGTGAAGGTCTTGTGCCATTTTCTCTACAACCGCATAGCTTTCCGGGTGTACGGCTGAATTGTCCAGTGGATTTTCGCCATGAGGAATGCGGAGAAAACCGGCGCATTGTTCAAAGGCTTTGGCTCCCATGCGGGGAACTTTCAGAAGTTCTTTGCGTGAATGGAAAGCTCCGTTTGTGTTACGGTAATCTACGATGTTTTGAGCCAGAGTAGCTCCCAAGCCAGATACATAGGTCAGCAGATGCTTGCTGGCGGTGTTTACATTTACTCCGACCAGATTTACACAGCTTTCTACAGTCTGGTCGAGTGAAGCCTTTAATTTACTTTGGTCCACATCGTGTTGATACTGACCTACGCCGATGGACTTGGCATCTATTTTTACGAGTTCTGCCAAGGGGTCAATCAGTCTTCTTCCGATGGAAACCGCACCTCGGACTGTTACGTCATAATCAGGAAATTCTTCGCGTGCCGTTTTGGAGGCTGAATAAATAGAGGCTCCGTCTTCACTTACTACGAAGATCTGTATTTCCCGGTCATAACGCTGTGAAGTTACAAATTGCTCGGTTTCGCGGCTTGCCGTTCCGTTGCCGATAGCAATGGCTTCTATTTTATATTGTTCAACCAATTTGACCAGCTTTCTTCCTGCCGTTTGGTATTCTGATTTTGGGGGATGTGGATAAATGGTTTCGTTATGCAGCAAAGCGCCTTGTGCGTCAAGGCATACGATTTTACATCCGGTTCGGAAACCAGGGTCAATTCCGATGACTCGTTTTTGTCCTAAAGGAGGAGCGAGCAACAGTTGACGCAAATTGCCTGCAAATACACGGATGGCCTCTTCATCGGCTTTTTCTTTGCTGATTCCGGCAAATTCGGTCTCGATAGAAGGTTTCAGCAGTCGCTTGTATGAATCGTTGACAGCTTCTGCCACTTGAAGCGAACACATATTATTTCCGTGTACGAATTGCCTTTTCAGTTGCTCAATGCAGTTAGCTTCATCTTCAGGAGTAAGCGAAACTTTAAGTATTCCTTCAGACTCACCACGGCGGATAGCAAGCAGGCGGTGTGAACTGCATTTTTTTAAAGGCTCGCTGAAATTAAAATAATCGCGGTATTTAGCCGCTTCTTCGCTTGATTCTTTTCCTTTGACCACTTTTGCGGAGATGACAGCCTGCCGGTTAAATACACCACGTATGACATTACGGGCACGTTCATCTTCATTGACTTGTTCGGCAATGATGTCGCGGGCACCTTTCAAGGCTTCTTCTTCATTGCTTACCTCTCCTTTTATGAAAGCCTGAATCCGTGATTCAAGATGTTTTTCACGCTGCATGAGTAAAATCATAGCGAGCGGTTCAAGTCCCTTTTGTCGTGCAGCTTCTGCTCTGGTTTTTCGCTTGGGCTTGAAAGGTAAGTAAATATCCTCAAGAGTCGTTGCATCCCAGCAGGTGCTGATGCGTTTCTTGAGTTCATCGGTCAGTTTTCCTTGTTCTTCAATGGTAGAAAGAATGGTGTCTTTCCGTTTTGCCAATTCTTTTAATTTTTCGTTATAAGTGGATATATCGCTGATTTGCACCTCATTCATTCCGCCTGTAGCTTCTTTTCGGTAGCGGCTGATGAAAGGAATGGTTGCTCCACTTTCAAGGAGTTTGAGCGTATTTTTTACGTAATGTACCGGTAGCTTAAGAGCTGTGGCAATCATTTGACTGAATTCTTCCATAAACAGGTGTATAATTAATTTATAGATACAAAAATAAGGAAATAGTAGGACTTGAAAGAGGGTGTTGATACTTTTTTCGATTCCTTGTTTAGGCATTTTAAGTTTCTCAAGTGTTCAACTTGTTAGTTGCCAGTTCTTCAGCAGACAAGTTGACGAGGTTTTAGAAAGCTTTTTCTCTGTGTACATAAATTGCCGGGCATTTTAGAGCCTTGTTGTCTTATCACCTTGTTATCCTGCCACCTTAAAAGCGAACCTTAAGTTAGGCAAAATAAAAAGCCCGCTGCAAAAGAGTGAAAGACTCTTTTTACAACGGGACTATTCTATGTTAAAGCAAAAGTGTTATAATTTGAAGCTCATTTTCTTTCCGGAATAGCTGACTTTTTTATCTGCTTTAATCATTACAGTTTCAGCATTTTGTTTTCCCGGTTTCATTACGGTGAGGTTGAACCTTCTGTTTTTCAGCATTCCCGGATAACTTCCGTTGCGGTCACTGATTGTCAGTGTGCGGTTGGCATCGTCCCAAGTGAATCGGATGGATGTAAATGCACCTTTTTCGTAGTCGTAGTTATCGAATTCGTCTTCGTATAAGGTGAATTCACCATTGGCTCCCGGATAGATGCAGATATCTAAATCGTTCCATTTCTTTTCGCTTGTATATTGAACTTTTGGTCCAAGCGGTAAGATACTTCCCGCCTTGATATATAAAGGCATTATGCTGATGGGACATTCACGGCTTATTTCACGTCCTCCTTCAATCATTTCATTGGTCCAGAAATCAATCCATTTGCTTCCTTTAGGAAGATAAACTTGAACAGGAGATGAGGCTTTAGCGATATTGGCTACTGTTGCAACTCCTTTGTTTCCTTCTACCTTTTTAGTATAAAGCGGTTGGGTAACAGGACATACCAAAATATTTTTTCCAAACATGTATTCATTGTCCAGCAAGATTGCTTTACGGTCGGTTGCAAAGTCCATGACTAATGGGCGCATAATGGTTCCGTTTTCATGGGTAACAGCTCCGGTCAGGCTATAAATATAAGGCAACAATCGGTAGCGCAGGTCGATAAAACGTTTCTGTGCATCGTATGCCCAGTCGCCTTCTTTACCAAATCGCCATATTTCATTCATCATCGGTGAAGAACAGTGGTTACGCATCAATGGCATGAAGCATCCCCATTGGAACCAGCGGGCATGTAGTTCTTGGTAAGCCACATTCGTACAGTCATTGTTGTACTCCCATCCGAAGAATCCTCCAAGGTCGGTATTCCAGTACGGAATACCGCAAAGAGTAAAGTTGAGCCCGGCAGGAATTTGATTACGGAGTACTTCCCAGCTTGAAACCACGTCTCCGCTCCAGCTTAATGCGCCGTAATGTTGTTGTCCGAAGTATCCGGAACGAGTCATCTGAAATACGCGTTTATCGTTTGAAACCGCACGTTGATTGTTATATACTCCTTGGTTAGTAGCCAGTGGAAAGGCATTATGAACAGAGCGGAAAGAGCCATCGGCGGTCATCAGGTCAAAGTCACTGTCTTTGGGATTCAGGTGGTCGGGCTCAGTCGAGTCAGTCCACCATGCATCAATTCCCATATTATGCAAATGGCTTAAATAGCGCCAGTATAAATCGCGAGCGTCTTTGTTGAACGGGTCGTAAGGATGGGCTCCTGATTTGGGAGGCCATGTTTCGAATTTCAGCAGAGCACCCATTTTTTCGAGTTCTTTAAACTGGTCAGTCCAAGGTCCAAAACTAGCCCATACCGAAATCATGAGATGTGCGTTGTTTTTATGCACATATTTTATCATTTCTTCGGGGGCTTTAAAGCGTGGCTTGTCAAATTTTGCCGTTTTATCTTCTCCGTTAGGCAGATAACGCAATGCTTCTTTATCATCTAGTTTATTGATGTATCGTGGGTTCATGAATTTCATGGCATTCCAGTTAGAGTCACATCCCCAGTATTGCCAGTCTTGAACGATACCGTCGAGAGGAACTTTCAGTTCTCTGTATTTGTCAAGTACCTCACAAAGTTCATCCGGACTCTTGTAACGCTCTCTACACTGCCAATATCCCATTGTCCAGAGAGGGAACATCGGCGCATTTCCAGTCAGATTTCTGATGCAAGCAATTACTCCATCTTGTGTTCCGTCTTCGTACATGAAGTAATAGTCGGCACATTCACCCACTTGCGACGAGAATGAAGTTTCATACGGAGTATCGCTGAACTGAGAGATTCCCGGATTGTCCCAGTATACTCCATATCCTTTTTCAGATGTGAAATAAGGGATGCAGATGTTTGTGTTTCCATTTGAAAGGTGGACTTGCTGATTACGATGGTTCATGGCTCCGCTCTGGCGCTGACCTAAGCCATAGATGGCTTCTTCCGGTTGCAGGGCAAAGGCTTGACTTACGGTAAATGCATCTCTTGTAACATCTTTACGTGGAGTGAAGTTTGTACCTAGCTCTTTTTCTGAAAGCAGCGTATTGCCTTGTAGCGTTTGATAAGTAACCTTACCTGTAGAAGAATGAAGGGTGACCAGCATATTCTCGGTCTTCATTTGGATTTTATCACCGTTTCGTTTGTAAACAATGTTTATCTTCTCTGGAGTTTTTATAATCGGGTAACTTTTTTTATCGGGCATTTGTGCCGAAGGATATTTAATTACGCGTACGATAGAGGGAGAGTAGAAAATAATTTCTCCGTTCAATATCGGGGATGCGGTTTGGAATTTTACCCCACTATCTGTTTCTTTAATGTTTTGTGTCCACGAAGACATACATGATGCCAATGCGGTTAAAATCAACAGTTGTTTTTTCATGGTTCTTTTTTTATTGTTTTTTTATCGTGTTACAAATGAAGTCATATTTTGTAAAAACCATGAGTAGATAATGCAGCAACTATCGGTAGAATATGAATCAAACCTCCATTTTACCCATTATCGTCCCCTTTTTGATTCAAATCCTTCCCTTCTGCAATCGATTTTTTGTGATATTCGCTAGGAGTCACCCCAAATTCCTCCTTAAAACATGCGGTGAAATGCTTTCGGTTGAAATATCCTAAGGTCAAAGCTACTTCGCTGACTGTTTGGTTCGGGCCTTCTAAGAGGCGGCGGGCATGTTGCATTTTAATGTGATGAATAAACTCAAGAGGAGTGCGTCCTGTCAAGGCTTTCAGCTTTCGGGTAAGGGTGGAGCGTGATACGCCTACTCCCGCAGCGAGACGATTGACATCGAAGTCGGGTTCTTCCAGATTCTGTTCAATGGTTTGAGTTGCCTTTTGTAATAAAAGTTTATTAAGAGTAGAGTATTCAGAGTCGGGAGCGTTGTTTTCATTGTTGCAAAAGCTGGAGGCGGTAAGGTAGTTGCGCATCTTTATCAGTTCTTCACTGTCGGCATACAGTTCTTCGTTTTTGCGGTTGATTCTCCGTATATAAATCCAGATGCTGCAGGCAATGAGTCCGGCTCCCAGAATGATATAAAAGAAAATGGCCCATCGTGTTTCGTAGAAAGCGGGTAGTCGCTTAATGTTTAACCGGGTAATTTGATTGCTCCATATTCCATAGTTATCCGTAGCTTTTACTTCAAAAGTATAATTTCCTTTAGGAAGATGTTTGTAAATAGCCGTATTATCTCCGTCTGTTGTGTAATTCCACTGCTCTTCAAGTCCTAACAGACGATATGCATATCGTATTTTTTGCGCATTCAGATAGTTGAGCGAAGAGAAGAAAAGTTGCAAGTCGTATTCATCGGGTTGAAGAATAAGTTGTTTATACTCTTGATTCATCTCTTTTCCCATGATATAAATCTTGGTAATTAAGGTTTGAGCTTCTCCGCTTTTCCGGTCCAATTGACCGGAAGGAGTTACGGCACAAATACCGGGAATGCCTCCGAAATAGAGTTTTCTGTCATGTCCTTCGCAAAGTGCCGTTGGGATAAACCTTCGTAATTTCAGTGATCCGTCTGTGGTGAGATAAGTGGAAAAAGAGTGATTGTTTGGATTGTATTCAATGATTTTTTGGTTCATACCAATCCACAGATGTCCATAAGCGTCTGTGGCAAGTTGATTGATGATATCTCCGTTTAATCCGCACAGCTGAGTATGATTGGTCAGTTTTCCGGAAAAAGGGGTGAAGGCATAAACGCCTCCTTCTTGTGTACCCATCCACAATGTTTCATTGTCATCAATAGCCAGGCAAGTAACCGAAGACGGAGACGTCAGATGAGTGTATTTCCCGTCACGTGTAACTCGGTAAACTCCTTTATTTAAGGTGCTCACATAAATAACCCCGTTTTTATCTTCCTTGATAGCTGAAACCGTTCCTAAGGTATCACAAACTGTTTTACAATCTCCATCTTTGATATGATATGCATGTAGCCCCCTGTGAGTACCTATCCAAAGCGTACCTTGTGTGTCTTCGTAAGTTTGAGTGAATGGCGTATTATACTTTGCATCGTTTAATTTGACCGTGCGTTTCAAATAGATTTGCATTCCTTTTCGAGAAAGCTCGTAGGCAAAGTTCTGGTTTTCGGGAATCACCCAGACGTTTCCTTCTCGCCGGGAACTGCTTATTTGTTTGACAGAATGTAAAGCCAAAGACGCCAGATGAGAGAAGTCAGAGAACAAGGACATTCTATCTCTGTCTAAGTCATATAGTCCTAATCCGGTACGCTCCTGTGAAATCCAGAAGATATGTTCTCCTGCGTCACATAAAGCCATGATGGCAGGCTGGAAATTAGTATGTAGCTTTAAGGCTGGCAGATTATATTCTTTGGGAGCATCTTCTACGAAATGAATCATAAAGCTTTCCCGGTCGAATGAAGCAACCCATAAAGCTCCGTTTTTATCCTTGAATATTTCGTTGAGCATACGTCCCGAAGGTGGCAACTGAAAATCGGCTTGCTGCAGCTGCTTGGTCTTTTCATTATATTTCATAGCAATTAAGTCGCTTCGGGTTGTCATCCATAACCACCCCTCCGTATCGTCTTGTGCCAGATAGAGTACGTTTCCTTCTTTTTCTCCCATGGAGTTTACGGGGAGCGGTGAATACGTGAAAAGAGAATCGCGTGTGGCAGATGGGTTAAACAGTACAACTCCATCTGATTCGGTTCCTATCCAGAAATAATCATGCGCACGGTCTTGTATAATATAAGTCAAGTTCTTTCGGGCAGGAGCTTTAGCATAAAGAAAGAAGTTGTCTTTTTTCTTGTCATAACGCAATATATCGCCTCGCTTGACGGTTATGAAGATTTCTTTTTGTCTGCTTTCGCAGAAACCAGTCATCCAAGAGGACTTTTGATTATAATCGTAAAGCGGATAGCTTTGTTGAAATAAACCCTCCGAGTTGTATCGGATGAGAGCGTTTCCGGCAGTAATCCACATCATTCCGTCGGAGGTGCGTCGGATATGGCTGATAAATAAAGTTCCTAATCTTTTCGGGTCTAACGGAGTGATTTGTCCGTCTTGTTTGTTGAGAATATATGCTCCTTGGTCACATCCGAACCAAATTCTTCCTTTTGCATCCTCGGCAATACTCTGTATGATGTTGTTTTCCATAATTTTTTCTGCATTGATGTCTGAACGGAAGACACGCAAACGATAACCGTCGTCTTGACAAAGACCGTTGACTGTACCATACCACATGTAGCCTTGACTGTCTTGGAAGATACGATGAATCGCACTCACAGGAAGTTGGGGAAGTGTGAGAATTGGAGTTACCTTTACGGTTCGTGCAGGAAACAGATAAAAGCTTTGCAGGAATAATATGAGAAATACTATTAGTTTTTTCATGAGAGTATATAGGCTGTTCTTATATGCTTTTCTTGTATTGTTAAGGGTTTTCTTCTTTTGCAAAGATACTTTTGTTTTTGGATACAGCAAAAAACAAAGAAAGGCTGATGGTGAAAAATTAAACAAAATGCAGGTGATTTATCTTATTCTTGAAAACAAAAAGCAGAAATACAGTAGCCTTTTTGTTTGCCTGTTTGCATCGGAACAAACCAGTTGGCTTCCGCATTTCTGCTTTTTTAAGTTTCTCCCTTACGGGTACTTTTAAGCTTCTTTTAACTGTCTTAGTAAAGTACGCTGTTTCTCTGACAGATTGACAGGTATTGTCACGTTGTACGTCACGATTAAGTCGCCAAAGCTGCCTTCCTGTTTGTATATAGGGAATCCCTTTCCTTTCAGACGGACCTTTGTACCGTTTTGTGTACCAGGACGTACCTTTAATTTTACTTTTCCGTTTAAGGTATTTACGGTAATCTCTCCTCCTAAAATAGCAGTATACATATCAATGGAGATGTTCGTTGACAAATCATTGCCTGTTCGTTTGAATTCAGGATCATCAGGAATTACAAAGGTGATATACAAGTCGCCTTTCGGTTCTCCGTTTGCTCCACTGCCGCCATGTCCTTTCAGTTTGATTACCTGTCCGTTTTCCACGCCAGCAGGAATCGTAATACGAAGCGTTTCTCCATTTATGCTGAAGGTCTGCTTGTGTGTTGTTGCTGCATCACGAAGTGAGAGTTGAAGCTGTGCCTCTATGTCTTGTCCGCGGAAAGCCCTTTGCCTTTCTCCGCTTTCGCGATGACCGAATAACTCTTCAAAAAAGTCAGAAAAGCCGCTTGCATGTTTGCCGAATCCATGTAAGTCCTCACCGAAGTTTCCGGTGAAATGGGCTCCATCGGTTGAATACCAATACTCGCCTTGCTGTTTGCTGTTTGCCTGACGCTGTGCTTCAAATTCGTCGGCATGTTTCCAATGTTCCCCGTATGCATCATATTTCTTCCGCTTGTCCGGGTCGCTCAATACCTCATTGGCCTCATTTACCTCTTGAAATTTATCCTTGGCCGAAGGGTCGTTAGGATTTAAGTCCGGGTGGTATTTTCGGGCCAACTTACGGTATGCTTTTTTGATTTCATCCTGTGTGGCGCTTTTTTCAACCCCAAGAATTTTGTAATAGTCTATGTAAGCCATATTGTCTGTTAGTTTAATTTACTTCTTGAAAAGCAAATAGTATGCCACTTGTTACATAATAAGAGAAGTAAATAAGCGAGTTAACAAGGTTTTAAGAAAGACAGATAGCTCCTGTATTGACTTGCACAAATCGGGAACTTTCATTATCTTTGCCGGAAATTAATAAAACGATAATCCGCAATGAAAGTGCCGAATTATGTTCTTTTCCTTATACTGCCATTCTGTATGTTTATGATGCAGTCGTGTATGTCTTCTGTTGAGAAAGAGGTTACTTTGAAGTTTGTAGAGACAACCGATGTTCATGGATGCTATTTCCCTTATGATTTTATTCGCCAGAAACCGACAGGCGGGAGCTTAGCCAGAGTGAGTTCTTATGTGAAAGAGCTACGGAAAACATGGGGCGACCGTTTGCTGTTAGTTGATAACGGAGACATTCTTCAAGGTCAGCCCGTGGCTTATTACTATAATTATATCGATACAGCTTCAGTGCATGTAAATGCTGAGATGCTGAACTACATGAAATATGATGCAGCCACGGTGGGTAATCATGACATAGAAGCGGGACATGCGGTTTATGACCGTTGGGCTAATCAGTGTAAGTTTCCTGTTTTGGGTGCCAATGTTATTGATACCTTAACCGGTAAGCCTTATTTTGAGCCCTATAAAGTATTTGAGCGTGAAGGTGTAAAAGTTGCAGTGCTTGGCATGATAACTCCTGCCATTCCATCTTGGCTTCCGGAAAAGCTCTGGAGCGGTCTTCGTTTTGAGGATATGGAGGCATGTGCCCGCAAATGGGTAGAGGTAATCCGTAAAGAAGAACAGCCGGATGTGTTGGTCGGACTGTTTCATGCCGGACCGGAAGGTAATGAATTAGACGGAGTGATAGAAAACGGCTCTGCAAAGGTGGCGAAGAATGTGCTTGGATTCGATGTGATTTTTATGGGACATGATCATCGTCGCTGTAATGAAAAGATTGTTAATGTAGAAGGCGATTCTGTCTTGTTGATAGATCCGGCTAATAGAGCACTGACAGTGGCAGAGGTAACCTTGAATGTTGTAAAGAAAGGCAGCAAGGTGATACGTAAGTCGGTAGAAGGAAAATTGACCGATGTGAATGAATGTCCCGTAGATGAGGATTTTATGACTACTTTTGCCTCACAGTATGAGGCGACTAAAGCTTTTGTTTCGCGCAAGATAGGAAGTATAGACCGTACGATTTCTACGCGCGATGCTTATTTCGGCTCTTCAGCCTTTATTGACTTGATCCATCAACTGCAGTTAGATATTACCGGAGCAGATATCTCTTTCTGTGCTCCTTTGTCATTTGATTCTGAGATTAAAAAGGGTGACATTTATATGAGCGATATGTTTAATTTGTATAAGTATGAAAACATGCTTTATACAATGGAACTGACAGGTCGTGAAATAAAAAACTTTTTGGAGATGTCGTATGCCATTTGGACCAATCAGATGAAGACTGCCGGTGATCATCTTTTACTTTTGAATGAGAAAGATAATGGTTTCGGCTTATTTAAAAATCCTAGTTTTAACTTTGATTCGGCAGCAGGTATTATTTATACGGTAGATGTAACCAAGCCGCAAGGAGAGAAGATTGCCGTTCAATGTATGGCAGACGGGCGTCCGTTTGAATTTGACAAGATGTATCGTGTTGCGGTAAATTCTTATCGGGGCAACGGAGGGGGCGACCTGCTTACCAAAGGAGCAGGCATTCCTAAGCAGGAATTAGCCAAGCGAATTGTTTTTGCAACCGATAAAGACCTGCGCTATTACCTGATGAAGCGGATTGAAGAAGTGAAGGTCTTGCATCCAGAACCGCTTAATCAATGGAAATTCATTCCGGAGACATGGACTGTTCCGGCAGTGAAACGTGATTATAAGCTTTTGTTTGAAAAGCGTAAATAATCTGTATTCTGTTTATGCAGTGTGTAACGAGAGCAAATAAAATTAGAGTAGGGGCAGCAGCTTTGTTGACCTTGTTCATGGCATATTATGCTGTAATCGCATTTTATACCCATGTACACTGGATTGACGGAGTGGCGCAAGTTCATGCCCATCCGTTTTCTTGTCAGCATACACACTCGTCAGGAGAGGCTTTCGTTTTACATCAACTCAGTGATGTTACCTCTCTTTTATCGGATGGAAATATATCCGATAAGCCTTATTTCTTTATATTTTATTCTTTACTTTATAGTTTAAATACTTTTCATACCCTAGCTCAGCATACGGTGTGCGTGTGCTTACGGGCTCCTCCTGTTTCTCTTTTTGTCTGAAAATCAGCTTTCTTTTTTGCTGCGTTTCCGTTCGGCACGAGATGTCTGTTGCCGGATGGCTGTGCTTATCTATGTCTGTAAGTCAGTTGAAGTGTAATTACTGGCAGGCCTACATGGAGGTACGGGTCATAAAGGATATTGCAGCAGAAGAAACAAACTTATTATCCTAATGGCGCATGAAGATAAAATGCATCTCAAAACCTGAATCGAAAATTCAGGCGATTGAGGTCACTTCTTTATGCCTAATCGTATTATGTTATAAAAAAGATAAAAAGAGAATGAAAAAATATATTTTGATTTTAATGGGGATACTGTGTGTAGTTGCAGGTATGTCCAATACACCGGTAAAAGAAGGGAATGTCATTACCGGACATGTGATAGTGAAAGACTCAGAAGAAGACCTGCCTTATGCTACGGTGTTGATAGTAGAGACCGGAAATGGCACAGTGACCGATGCGGAAGGCTATTTCCGTTTCAAGGATATTCCGTCGGGAAAATATACGTTGCGTGTGCAGAGCATGGGCTATGCTACTCAGAGTAAGGAGGTAACAGTGAGTAATGACTTTACGGTTGACATGCACTTTGTGATGGAAGAAGAAACGATTGTAACCGATGAGGTGGTGGTTTCAGCAAACCGCAATGAGACAAGTCGTAAATTAGCTCCGGTTGTGGTTAATGTAATGAGCAACAAACTTTTTGAAATTGTAAATTCAAACGACTTAGCCAAGTCGCTGAACTATCAGTCGGGTTTGCGTGTGGAAAATAACTGTCAGAACTGCGGCTTCCCGCAAGTGCGTATTAACGGTTTGGAGGGGCCATATTCTCAGATTCTGATAAACAGCCGTCCGGTGATGAGTGCATTATCTGGAGTCTACGGCTTGGAGCAGATACCAACCAATATGATAGAGCGCGTGGAAGTAGTCCGTGGAGGAGGCTCAGCTTTATTTGGAGCGAATGCTGTGGGAGGTACCATTAATATCATTACAAAAGACCCCGTAAGCAACTCCTTCCAAGTAGCTTCCACCATGTCAAACCTGAACGGAAAGGTATGGGAACAATACATGGGAGCCAACGCTTCTTTGGTATCATCAGACAACTCGTATGGAATAGCGGTTTATCAGTCATACCGAAATCGCAATCCTTACGATTCCGACGGAGATGGTTTCTCAGAATTGGGTAAGTTAAATATGAATACGTTCGGTTTACGTTCCTATTACCGTCCTACTCAGTTCAGCCGCATCAGCTTGGAGTATCATACCACAAATGAGTTCCGTCGCGGAGGAAACAAGTTCGACTTGCAACCCCATGAAACAGATATTACAGAGCAGACCAAGCATATTATCAACAGCGGAGGTTTGACCTACGATGTCTTTTTCCGTGAGTACCGTCATAAACTCTCTCTCTACAGCTCAATTCAGCATACAGACCGTAACAGCTATTACGGCGCAGGAGGAGATGAGAATGCTTACGGAAAGACTAAAGACTTGACCGTGGTAGGAGGAGCCATGTATGTGGGAAATATGGATAACTGCCTTTTTGCCCCGGCTACCTTTACCGGCGGATTGGAGTATAATTATAATTCGCTGCATGATGTCATGATGGGTTATCAGCGTGACTTGCGCCAAGACGTGAAGATTGCCAGCGGTTTTGCTCAAAATGAGTGGAAGATGGATTACTTTACCATTCTGGCGGGTTTCCGTTTAGACAAACATAATTTGGTAGACCATATTATCTTCAGTCCTCGTGTGAATATGCTCTGGAAGCCATCCGATAAACTTCAGGGACGACTAACCTGGTCTACGGGTTTCCGTGCACCGCAGGCTTACGATGAAGACCTTCACGTGGCAGCCGTAGGCGGAGAGGCTATGATGATTAAAATGGCTGACGGACTGGAACCTGAGCGTTCAAACAGTTTCAGCGGTTCGATTGACTGGACAGCTAATTTCGGACATTTCCAGTCGAACTTGCTGATTGAAGGTTTCTATACAGCTCTGAATGATGTATTTTATCTGGAAGCATTGGGACAAGATCCTGAGACTGGTGTATTGATACAAGAACGCCGTAACGGTAATGGAGCGCGTGTATTTGGTGCGAATATCGACTATAAGATTGCCCATGGCCGTGAAGCACAGTTGCAGCTTGGCTTTACCGTGCAGCGCAGCCGTTATACAGAAGCCTTGCGTTGGAGTGAAGATGCCAGTGTAGCACCCATCAAGCGGATGCCTCGTACACCGAACTATTACGGTTATTTTACCTTCACTTCTGCTCCTTTGCGCAACTTTGACTTCTCTATCTCTGGAGTTTATACAGGCAAGATGATTGTGCCTCACTTTGCAGGATATATTGAAAACGACCGCTTGGAAAAGACCCCCGACTTCATGGATTTTAACCTGAAGCTGAACTATACCTTTGTTTTGAATGATCATTTGAAGCTGCAGGTAAACGGTGGTGTACAAAATCTCTTCAATGCTTTTCAGAAGGATTTGGATAAGGGAATCGACCGTGACTCGAAGTATTTTTACGGACCTACGCAGCCGAGAACTTATTTCATCGGAATCAAGTTCTTCAATTAATTATATTTTGCCGAGAGACACTCTTGTAGTATTCTATATGTTGAGAGGAGTTTCTTGAATTTGTTTCAATGAATTTTAGAGGAAATTTACCCCATTGGTTATTAACGGTTATTTATGGCTGTAATAACGAATGGGGTAGATTTTTGTAGTGGCTATATTCGGTGGCGGTATTAATCGGACTTTATTGTATATATTTCAGATCTAAGTCTATCGTGCCAATTTTAAATATCACAGTTTTGAAATTTATGGGAGAATTTTGATTTGAGATTACATGTATTTGCCAAGGAGCGATAAAATATTATTGGAATTACACTTCTCAAATACGATTCCCGTTACTTCAGACTTAAGTATATCTACAATTTTTTCGCTCACAAACGTATATGTGTGAAACTGAGATAATTTAAATAAATCTGGCGTAGGTCTATTGTTTAAAACATATTTATCAATATCCATTATACGGCCATCTGAAAAGTACGATATTTTAGATTTTTTTTCATTAAGCATATTATCCATTAGAATTATAGCATTAACTATATAGAATTTTCTATCATCAACTATTATAGGTATGACTTGGCTATTTGTAGTATCTAAAAAAGTAGAAATTTTATTATATGCAAACTCACTAAAAACAGGCACTGAGCCAATTATAAATGGGCAATCACATATGAATTTGCTATTATTGTTTTTATCCCATGTATAATGGTAGCTTGATATTTCCTGTACATCATCCCATATTATTTTTCCTATATTTTTTAATATTGGAGTTTGATTATATTGTATAGTTTTATACTCCCTATTTTGGTTCAGAATTCTATAAGTATTCATTATGCTGCAATTTTATTTGAGAAAGTTTTATTTACTTTATGTGTATTGTAAAGTTCTATTTTACCATTGTATAAATCATTCTTGATTTTATCTAATACATCATAACAGTCTTGTTTGCTTTGACAATTTGAAAATAAATTCTCAATATAATCATAATAATCTTGTTTATGACCGCCTCGATGAACAGTCCCTTTTAATCCACTTCTTCCATTAGTAGGAAGAAAAATTCCATTCATTGGATCATTAATATCAATACCAAATGTTTGTAGTTTATCATAAGCTTTAGGAGTAGCATTTCCTATTATATGATGTGCTTGATTCTTATTTTTAGGATCTAAAATAAATTTCTTTGTCTTTTCAGGCATGCACTTTAACATGTTTTCCCTTAATGTGCTAGCATCCTTTGAATAGCCTATTTTAAAACTTATTTTTTTAGATACAACAGCATTAATATAATCTTTAGACGTGATATATTGTTCTTTTTTACTAATGAGTATCCTAGTCATTGTCCTTCTTGCATAATCCTTTGTTTTTTGCAATGAAATTATAGCAGTCTTATATGATGATTTTGTATGTATGGTTGCTCTTTTACTGAAATTTGAAACATTTGAATTTATAAGTCTTTTGGATGCGTTACTATTGGCATATTCTATGCAGGATTTAAATCCTTTTTCTTTAATGGAAAGTATAAACTTTTCTCTTGCTACTTTCCTAATCGATTGTTTAGCTATAGCTTTTTGTGTAAAGTTCTTGCCTGTATTTTTTATCATTTTTTCGCCTATTTCTTCTACACTCTCTTTGGCGATATATTTTCCCATTTGTTTTACAATTACTGACTTTTGTGATAATACAGAATCTGCGCAAGTCAATAATAATATTACTAAAATTAACTGTTTGATATTCTTTGTCATAAGGCTAAAACGGCGAAATTATACGTACGTTGATTGATTTCTTTTATTTGATTTAAAACATCTTGGATATGTTCATTTAAAAAACTATCTTTTATTTGATTGTGAATATCATCTTCACATATATACATCAGCATGTCATTAGAGTCCATTTTTTGTTCTTTGATATCGTCAATTGTAACTTTGATATCGTAGCCAGTAGAACCTATTTCATATAATGCAGCACCTGTTCCTCCTGTCAACAAACCAATAGCTACAGGAGCTAACCAGTCCTTTATTGCATCACTAGTCATTTCTTCTTTTTCTTTAGATGTAAACTCCTTTACATAATTAACTATGTTATCTGAAATTTGAAATTCATTTTCGTTTATTTTCAGATTAAAATTCTGTTGAACATTGCGGCCGGTTATATCTTGAAGATACTGCTGCTTGTTTTTGCATATTAAGTCAAGGTAACTCGTTGACATATTATTTATGTAATTTGAGTACTTATTTTTATCTATATATTTTCTCCATAGTTCTTTAAAACTATTGATATCCTTACCTATGAAGAAATATAATTTTTTGTAGTTCATAAAACCGCCAGCATATTCATCGGTTATTATCTTTATATCATTATGTATTATAGAATCTAAGCCAATTTCCATTATTGGCAAAATCTCTTCTTTGAACACAGCCTGCTCTAGATACATATTTTGTGTCACTTCTTCAAATATCTCATCTTTTAATGTAGATTTAGCCATATTCATTATTTCTTTTATATCTTCTGCAATAGGAGTATCCTTTAGCGTAAAGTATATATTTTTTAATTCATAATAACTGCAATATTCAATAGCAGGGTATATTGAATCCATATATAATTGGTCTAAAAAGGAGTATTTAACTCTATTATTTTTGTAAAAAATAGCTCCGCGCTCAGGTGAGTTATTTATAAAATAATCCATAGCTTCTTTCTTTGCCATCGACAGATCATTTTTATCATTGTTACATGATGCAAATATTAAATTTGACGCAAGTAATATAATCAATATTTTACACTCAATATTTATAAATCTCATATGATTTAATTTTTAATAGATTTTACTTATTCAATAGTTACGTGAGTTCGGGATAAGAAAGTATCTTTAAAAGTTGGTAATCACCGAATTAT
>Mummy_p2__coassemble_1010_pt1 | contig 36291 bp, 24 predicted proteins | sample Mummy_p2__metabat2_high_PE_001 | metagenome-assembled genome bin Mummy_p2 | reverse complement strand
TTGTTTTGATAGTTTACTTTCTTCGTAAATTAACTCAAGGTCGTCCAGCCACATCTTGCTGCCGGTGCTTCCCTGAAAGTAGTCACCGAACTTACTTGCAGCCGCAACAATCAGGATACGATTCGGAATACGTGTTTTACCATCCTGCTTAGCATTATAGTCGAAGCGAATTTCAAACGGAATCATTCCTTCGCCTTCCGTGCTTTGTTCCCAGGTCTTTTCTCCATAAGCGATTACATCCGCTGCATTCTTGTCAAAGAAAAGCTTTTCCTTCGTTTTGATGATAAACGACCAATGAGAGTTTTCATAAGCCTTTCCCTCTCCATCGGTCAAAGCCATATAAATAATACCAATATCTTGGCTGCCATTAGGAATCTGTTCTTTTCCATAGTCTACTTTTCCACTGATATATTTTATATAACCTCTCAAGGCCAAGGGGCGGGAAGTTACCGGACGCCCGGAAGCATCTTTGCCCATAGGACGACCGATTCCAAGAATTCCGTCTGTTCCATCAGTCTTCAAATAATCTCCAATAAACAGATTTCCTGCGGCAAACTTTCCTATACCCCAGAATGCTACAAATTTCGATTCTAACTTTGCCGAATAGTTTCCACCATGCTTTACACTTCCATCCGGCGTAGTAACATTCTCTTTTAGTGTTGCAGAACCATGATTTCCAGAATCCCAAAACATTTCCTCTCCCGAACCATGAATCAATTTTGGAGAATCTCCCGACCAATTCTCAAACCCGCTGTTAGGCAGCTGCAGAGCCGCTTCCGTAGTAAACTCACAAGTCTGATTAGAAACCTTATCTCCTTCGAGTACTTGATACTCATACGTTGTTCCCGGAGTCAGTCCCTTGATTTCATCCGATGTAATGGTCTTTTGGTCTTCTCCCAACTTTGCCGGAATAGCTTCATTCCAAGTCTGTTCACTCTTCTTCCGGTAACGGAAAGACAGCTGAGCATCCGGAGCAAGCGTACGTCCATTGATAACCTCTGCATAAAGCGTTACACGGTCTGCCCAAATCTGATACGGATAAGGAATCTTCACCGCACAGATATTGGCATTGGATACCGAAATCGTCCAGTCGATAGTATTGGTACGGGCTGCTGTATTTCCTTCCACAGCCGTATCGGTCGCCTTATAACTAATAAGATGCTCACCTTCCTCTTGCAACAATTCATGAAGCGAATTTCCCCAGCTCATGGTCAGCAGTTTTTCCTGCGATGTTACCGTAATGCCTTTTTCCAACAATGCCGCGCGTGTTGCCTCATCCATCAGATTGAGTTCGGCAGAAGCCAAGCCCAGTTTAGTAAACACCTCGCTCGTAACCGAAGCCTCTGCCAACGGAGTAGAAGTATAAATCTTCACCTCCGGCTGAATCTGGCTGTTCAGTTCCAAGAACCAAGGCTGCTTCATATCCACTTCTTCCGACTGGTTTACTGCACGGAACTGCGGACGCTGATAAATCAGGATCTCTTCCTCCTTTTTAGCTAAAGGCGTTTCATCGACTTTCAAATCAATGAAAGCTCCCCCTTCATCTGTGGGAGGTGCCGGAGTTTCCAAATCGGAAATCTTATAAGTCAGCGTATATAAAGTAGACTTTTTAGCCGACTCAATGCGATTGGTCTGCGTAAACTTCCGTCCGTTCTTTGCCACACCGGTAAATGTACAAATCAGATATTCTTTTCCTTGAGGAAGCGAGTAATAACCCGTCTTCGCTTCAGCCGCTTCTTTCTGATAAGGATAAGTCAGCGAACCGCCATCCACATCCACAGCTACTGAAACTTCTCCCTTCTCCAGATACGGTTCCAGCGAAGCATCAAATACCACTTTAGCCAAGGTATTCATCACGTTGCACACCACCTCTACCGGAGTGGTTTGTGCCTGACAGATTTCAAACGATTTGTTTCCCTCGTAATACTTCTTGTCAAAAGACGCATCTACCGAGTCACCCGAAGTGATGCGCACGCGGTACGCACCGCTCGACAAAGACAGTCCGGGTTCTTGCAAGGTAGCATCCCACCCGGCATGCTTATAAATCAGTTTTTCTCCTTTATAAATACGGACTCTACAGTTCTTCTTCAATTCCTCTTCGGGCGAAGTCTCGCCTTCAGGAGCACCTGCCCGTGAAATGATTTGCACTTCATCGTTAACTTGCGCACGCAGACGAAGCGTTCCCTCTCCATCGAGCAGGGCGCGGTCATCGCGGCTGCAAGCCAGACAAAGGCAGGCCATACCTACGAATGCTATATATAATTTCTTCATCCTTTCTTACTTCGCATTTGTACTGTCAACAGTCAGCGTAGCCTTTACCGAACTGTTGTTATTATCTACCACTTCAATAATAAACCGATGGATACCGGCAAAATCCCCTTTCAGCAAAGGCATGAACTGGGATACATCAAATTTCACCAGCTGCTGATTGATAACCTGTTCACTCACCGGAAGTCCCAGTTCCTTCAGCTTTTCTTCCAAAGCGCCCGGATCAGCCAGGTCGAACGGACCGCCGAACATTTCCTGGATAACCCCGGCAAAGGTTTCATTTTCCGATGCAATTTCCACCTTCACGTGGGCAATGCCATCGGGAGCCATCAGGTTTACCACCACCTTCTGGTTCAAGTTGGTAACCGGCTGGCTGAGGTCGAAGCCATCGCCTTCTATCGCCGGTTTACCGAAATCCAAAATTTCATCTTCCTCCGGCAATACCGCACCCGTTTCATTTACGGCAATCAATTTCTCATCTACTGAAATTCCGGGCGCATGGAAACTTCCGCCTGTTCCCGGATCGATACCCGTCACCGATTCCTTATATTTATAAGTAACAATCAGTTCGGTACCGAGCGCAATTTCAGCATACGATCTGGTGATGGACACCGGCTCGCCTTCTACACTACCTTGAAAGACCACGTCGACTACATTGTTTCCCGCTTTACCATGGAAGAAGCCCGACTTCGTCTCGTCTTTGGTATATTCCAGTTTCTCCTCGCCCACCTTTACGGTCACCTTCACACCATCGCCCAACAAAGCCATCAGTTTGTCTTCATATTTCACCGTAACCTTTACGTTATGAAGCGTACATTTCACTTCACCGATTTCCGTAATTTCATCCTGTCTGATTTCAAACGACTTTTCAGCAGAAGCACAATAAGGTGTATCGAAAGCCGCACCGGTTACTTCGGGGGCATGTGCCACCAGTTTATAGGCACCCGTCTTCAAGGTGAAGATTTCGGGCATCTCGGCATATTTCCACTCCTGCAGTTTCTCACCATTGGCTGCATACACAGTAATCAAGTAGTCATTGATGTCGGCAGATACGCGTGATGCTGTCACCAGCGGCTCGGTATCGGCTGTTACTTGCATGGAGGATAGTTTCAGTTGTCCGAAAGTATCCATCTGAAAACTTACTTTTTCGCTATGGCAAGCGGTCAATGCAATGAGCATCGACAAAACGGTAAGTGAAATGAGTTGTAAGCGTTTCATATATTTTCCTTTTTTTATTTTATTCATAAATTAATTTTACATCGTCAACCGTTAAAATACTTCCAATGTGGCGAGAATCTCCATAACCAGCCTTCAAAGCTCCTTTACTACCTTGAATATCCTTCGTTGACGGAGCCTCTGCATCGGTTGACATAAAGACAAGTGTCATTGAAGCAGCTTTAGCTTTCGTATTTGTATAATTGATAGCAAACTCTCCCATTGTGTACACATTGGAACTTTGAGAAATTTTCACTTCTCCACTTCCTATTTCATTCTTCTCCGAATCATAAACCTTTACATAAGCCTTGGTCGATTCATTGTTATACGAATAGAATTTATAATAGAACTGTATTTTTTGCGGTCTGGATGCAAAGTCATGTCCCAAGGTTTGTTTTTGAGAGGCTCGGTCGTATGTTCCGATAAACAATTCCCCTCTTTCACGATATTGAGTATTATGACTAAAATCACTCCAGTTATTAGCTCCATATCCAACTGTTGCGATTTCCATTGCAGTATTTCCACCATGTGCTCCTTCCGATAACGACTGTCCACCATGTTTATTCCAATGCCAAGAAGCGGTATGAACGCTGGACGCATTGGTAGGCATCGTTCCCGGATAAGCACAATAATACCAAGAAGCAACACCACTCTGCTCTTGTGTGGTCTTATCATTCAGCGTACTCCACCATCTGTCAGATTCTGTTCTGGCGTACGGATAAAAAGAATAAATATGTTCACCTCCAGACAAAAATATTGTTTTATGCCAAACCATTTCATCGTACCATTCTTCAAACCCACTGTTCGGCACCTGTTTTTCCTCTTCCGTAGTCACTTCCACTTCATTCGATTTATCCTTAGAACCATCGCGCATTCTTACACAGAAGCGGAACGAAGATTTTGAAGGAACCCCATGTACAGCCACACGTGTACCTACTCCCGGCTGATAAGCGTCCACTTCTCTCAAATCCTCCAATACAAACCGGTTTCCGTCGCCTTCCTTTTGGTATTCCACTTGCACCTGACTTGCTTCCGCATTATATAGATGGAAGATTACTTTCTTCGCCCATACATCGTAATCGCCAGCCACTTCAATACCGTAGCCCACCTTCACTTGCGCTTCACGGGTATACGATTTGGATTTCCCCGACAAAGTGAAGGCTTCCTTAAACTTCACCTCCTGAGGAGCGGTCAGCGTAACGGTAAAGTTCTTGCCGTCCTCTGTTTCCGAAGATTTATAAGTAAACTTCTTCTTCTGGTCGCCCTCCTTTATATAATAGAGCAACTTGTCCGGACTTCCCTTAAATCCGGCATTCTCGGTGAGATACTGCACCTTCACCTTACACTCCTGCCCCATGAATGGTGCATCCTCGTCTGCCGTAATCATTGCAAAATCGCAAGCAGTTACATTAATCGTTAACACCAGCGTCTCTTCGCCCGATGATTTGCCGTAAAGATCGGTTGCATTCTTCAAGGTAAACCGATGGTTACCAGTAGGAAGTTCCGCCAACAAAGCCGTGAAATCCACCATCGCCATCTGTTCCGTATTGCCGGAAAATCCTTTCACATTCAGTCCCATCTTCTTCAAGATTCCTGCATGCTCGCCCGGTTTGGCCAAATTAACAGAAGCAGGGAAACCCTTTCCCGTCAAAAATTCAGACTGAGTTTCCAAGGTACATCCGGTAAGTCCTCCTACCGCATTGATATAGGCATAAACCTTCTTATCCAAGATATTACCTTCCAGCATCTCAAACACCTCTCCATTCACAAAGCCCTGCGCCTTGAAATAAGGAGCCGGAGCGTTCAGCGCCTCATCGGTTACCGGAAACTCCACCTGCTCTTCCTGAGAAACCTTCTCTGAGAAAGAAACCGTCATAGTAGCCGAACCCGCATCCACATCGAGCGTCAGCGTATAGGCATGCTGTGCCTGGGCATCAATCTCTTTCACCTTATATACCGCATCGGCTGCCTGTCCGGCTTTCTTGACTGCCACATTCACAGCCAACTTTCCCGGAGCAAAGTACGCAAAGCGTTCTTCTCCCTGCTTATATTCCACGGTATTCCCCTTTCCGGTAGAAACCGAAGCCGAATAAGAAGCAAAGTATTCTTTAAAACGATCAGTATATTCTATTTTCAACTTCGCATTCGCCAGTTTACAAAGGATGCTCACCGGAGTCACTTCTCCTTTCTTGATGGCGAAGTCGGTTTTCCCTTCGTAACAACCCCGCTCAAACCCCTCGGCCGACAAGTCGCCTTTCCAAGCCTTAGCCGTATAAACCGACGGACGAAGTTCAGGCTTCTCATCTTCCTGCATTTCTGCATACGTAGCCCATTCACAAATCACCTCTCCTTGTTTTTCTACTGCCACAGAAAAATCTTCCACACCAGCAGCACTTCCTGTTCCTGCACGCGAAACAACCTGATCGCCTACAATAACCTCGGTGGTCGCCTTCAAATCAATTAAAAACGAACCCGTCACTCCATTATCGGCTCCACTGTCTTTCGAACAAGCTGATAAACAGAGCGTCAACAGTCCTCCCAAAAAGGTAAAAAAAATCTTTTGTCTCATTGCTATTTTTACAAACTATATTTTATCGGCTGCAAAGTAACACCAATCCGTAAAAGCGTGCAAGGTCTAATTGTTTTATTTTTGGTCGTTTTTTTACTCCTCAGTCATTCCAATCTACCTAAACATCGGATTTACACCTGTTTTACATATTACCGATTCGCCTAAAATTAAAAAAATATTCTATGCAACATTACAGAAAAGGAATGCAATTTAAGCATTTACTTTAAAACAGACATCGATTCCAATGTGATCAGACAGACTTTTTCAACCACAGGAAAATAGGGATTTTTTTATCGCCAAACGGGCAGGAAAGCCAGAAAAAAGCATCGATTCAAAACGCTTAGGCGTTTAATTTAAAAGACCTAAACGTTTTCAGTCAAATGCCTTGGCGTTTCAAATGATTCGCCAAGACATTTTTTTAAACAACTTTATCAATGAAAAAATTATTCTATCTTGATTTGAAAAAAAGTACAGCCAGAATCATACAAGCCGTATTTCATTCCTCTTACAGCCCCCAAAGGGCTTATTCTATTTAGCAAGTGCCGATTTATGACTCCCTCATGAAAACGGTTACAAAATAACATCATACCCGAAAATCCTACAAGGTCTATTTCTTCCATTTTTGTCCCATTCTTTATCTTACACATATAACAAAAACAATTGACCTAATGTTTTATCGTATTATATGGTTTATTTTTCATATTATTGTTCTGTTCTTAAAAGCAATTCTTATCTTTGTATAATCATTAAACAAGAACAAAAGTATGACAGAGAAAGAACTTCCTAAAATAGATTTTCCGGAAAACTGGCTGATAGGAACCGACATCAGCAAAGAACTGCTCAGCCTTTACTGCAATTATCCAGTGCGACTGAAATGTGAAATCTTTGCGCTCTGCATGGACGGAGAAATTGAAGTATCTGTTAACCTGAACCGTATTTCCATACGGAAGAACGATGTGATTACCCTCGTTCCGGGAACCATTTTCCAAATTCATAGCGTAGAAGGAAATCTGAAAATCTATTTTTTAGGCTTCTCATCGAATTACATAGAACAAGCCAACCGCTCACACACGCTGCTTGACTTGATTTACTTTACATTGGGACGCCCGGTTTTATCAATCAAAGCTGAAGGGGCTGGCTTATTCGAAGATTATCTGAAACTGCTAATCCGCATGTTTGAGTTCTTCCCGGAAAAAGTTCGTGCCGAAATGGCTCCAAACCTATATGCCAACATCCATAAAGGAATCTCCTTATTATATAGAGGACAGAGTGAAAATCAAGTCATCTCATCAAAAAGCGACCAGATTTGCCGGAACTTCGCCCAGCTCGTCATGCAGCATTATACAGAGACGCGGAATGTGGCATGGTATGCCGAAAAGCTCAATATCTCACATGCACATCTCTGTACTACTGTGAAGCAAATTACCGGAAAGACTTGCGGTGACATCATTTCATCGATGGTTATCATGGATGCTAAGTCGCAGTTAAAATCTACTCAGCTGTCTGTTCAGGACATCGCAGACGCACTGAATTTTGCCAACATGTCTTTTTTCGGAAAATACTTCAAACGGTATGTGGGGATGAGCCCGTTAGAGTATCGCAATAAGGGGTAATCATTGCATATAAAATAAGAAAAAAAGAACACTTAAACTTCGTTAGCAAACTTGGTTTTTCTTATGGGGAGGGTTATATTTGTAATTACAAAAGCTATAACTATAAAGAATCATTATTATGAAACTCTTCCATTTTTTCTTAGGTGCACTAGCTCTTCTTGTAGCTACCTCATGCAGCAACAAGAAAAAGCAAGCAGATAACACCAAGGTAAGCATCGTAAAAACCGATACCGTACGCTTGGCTTCGTCACTCTCTGTGCTTCAATTCCCCGCTAAAGTCAAAGCTGCTCATGACATCAACCTTTCCTTTAAAGTGAGCGGCACCATTGAAAACATACGGGTCAAAGAGGGGGAAGCCGTCCGGAAAGGACAGCTACTGGCTCAATTAGACCCCACCGACTATGAGGTGCAGCTTCAGGCTACCGAAGCCGAATATAATCAGATTAAAGGAGAGGCACAGCGTGTCATGGCACTCTATCAGGAAAACGGTACGACTCCCAATGCCAATGATAAAGCCAGATATGGTCTGCAACAAATTGAAGCAAAATACAAGAACCACCGCGACCAGCTGGAATATACCCGTATGTATGCTCCATTCGACGGATTTGTACAGAAACGCCTGTTCGATTCGCATGAAACCGTAGCTGCAGGTATGCCGGTTATCTCTATTATCAGCAGAGAAGCTCCTGAAGTGGAACTGAACTTGCCGGCTTCAGAATACATCCGCCGGAATGAGTTTGAATTGTTTTCTTGCACCTTCGATGTCTTTCCGGGAAAGACGTATAACCTGACCCCCATCGGCATTACAGAAAAAGCAAATTCAAACCAGCTTTATACCATGCGACTGAAAGTGGAAAAAAACACGCTTCCACTTCCTTCTCCCGGAATGAATACGATGGTTTCTATTACCTGCAAATCGGGCGAACAGACGGTATGGGCTGTACCCGGCAGCTCGGTCATGCAGAAAGATGGAAAAGAATTTCTTTTCATCTACAAAGACGGTCATGTCTATCTCACCGAAGTAAAAAGTTTACGTCTGAAAAGCGACGGCAGTCTGCTGATTCATTGCAACCAGCTTAAACAGGGCAGCTGCATCGTATCATCGGGCATTCATTATTTAAAAGACGGTCAAGCCGTACGGATTTTACAACCGGTATCATCAACCAATGAAGGAGGTTTGCTATGACAGATATAGGTAAATGGGCTTTCCAAAACCGCAATCTCATCTATTTCCTGATTGCGGTTTTGATTCTGGGAGGACTTTTCTCATGCTACCAGATGAGTAAGCTGGAAGACCCGGAAATAAAAGTTAAGCAAGCGATTGTTGTCACGGTATATCCCGGAGCTTCTGCCCATCAGGTGGAACTTGAAGTGACCGACCCGCTGGAAAAAGCAATCCGCTCAATGGGAAATATAGACCATACGGAGAGTTATTCATACAATGACTTGTCACTCATCGAAGTGGAACTGAAAACCACGGTTCCCGACAATGAAGTGGAACAATACTGGGATATGTTGCGCCGCAAGGTAAACGATGCAGGAACTTCTCTACCTCAAGGAGCCAACAAACCGACAGTACAAGATGATTTCGGCAATGTATATGGAATTTTCTATGCACTGACAGGTGATGGCTTAAGCGACCGTGAACTGGCTGACTATGCCGAACTCATCAAACGGGAAGTCGGCAATTTGGATGGAGTAGAACGGATAGAACTTTACGGTAAACGGGAGGAATGTATCAACATTTCACTGCTGCAAGACCGTATGGCTACCTTGGGAGTAAGTCCGGCGGAAGTTCTGGTTACTCTGAACGGACAAAACGAAACAACATACAGCGGCTATTTCGAGAATAAAGACCGCCGAATCCGAGTTACGGTTGACGATAAGTTTAAAACGGTAGAAGACATCAGCCGTATGCTGATACAGGGGCATGAGGATGACCAGTTACGCCTTTGTGACATTGCACAGATAGAAAAAGCATATGAAGACCCCACCCGCAATGAACTTTTTTATGATCAGCAACGGGCTATCGGAATATTAATAGCAGCCTCATCGGGTTCGGATATTCTGAAGGTCGGTCATGCCGTGGAAAAGAAAGTGGAGGAACTCAAGTCTAACCGATTTCCTACGGGTGTGGAATGCCATAAAGTTTTTTACCAGCCGGAACGAGTGGCAGACTCATTGGGAACTTTTGGTATCAACTTAGCTGAATCGGTGGCTATTGTAGTCATCATTCTCATGCTGACCATGGGGTTCAAAAGCGGCATCATCATCGGAATCTCCCTACTTATTACCGTATTAGGTTCGTTCCTCTTCCTCTACAGCATGGACGGAACCATGCAACGGGTTTCACTGGCTGCTTTCATTCTTGCCATGGGAATGTTAGTGGATAATGCCATTGTCATCGTCGACGGTATTTTAGTAGATATGAAAGCCGGAAAACCACGAATGGAGGCTTTGACTTCCATCGGACGAAAAACAGCCATGCCTCTATTAGGAGCTACTTTAATTGCTATTCTCGCTTTCCTTCCTATCTTCCTGTCGCCCGATACAGCCGGCGTTTATACCCGCGACTTGTTTATCATTCTTGCTGTGTCGCTGACCCTCAGCTGGGTACTCGCCCTAGTACATGTTCCACTACTTGCCAACCGTTATCTGCATCCCTCAAAGGAGGTGCAAGAAGAAGGCGAAAAGCGTATCTATAAAGGAAAAGCCTATGAGTGGCTGCGCTGCGGACTGCATTGGGGGCTCTCTCACCGATTTACCTTCGTAGGTATTATGGTAGGACTGCTGCTCCTCTCTCTGTTTAGCTTCCGGTTTATGAAGCGGGGCTTTTTCCCGGATATGTCATACGACCAGCTTTATATGGAATACAAGTTGCCCGAAGGTACCAACTATACACGGATAGAGCACGACTTGAACGAGATACAAGACTATCTGAAGACACGGAAGGAAATCACCCACATCACTGCTTCAATAGGAAATACGCCCGGACGATACAATCTGGTGCGAAGCATTCCCTATCCCTCACTGTCATACGGGGAACTGATTATAGACTTTACCTCGGCAGAAGAACTGGTTGAACATATTGATGAAATTCAGCATGAGCTTTCTGAACGCTATCCCGACGCTTATATCAAACTGAAGCGGTATAACTTGATGTTCAAAAAATATCCAATCGAAGCTCAGTTCTTGGGACCAGACCCTGCCATACTGGAAACATTGGCAGACAGTGCACGGCGTATCATGGAAGCCATGCCTGAAGTTTGCCTGATAACCTCCGACTGGGAAAAGAAAATCCCGGTTATTACAGTTGACTACGACCAAGCGGCAGCACGCGCACTCGGACTGAGCAGAAGCAATGTGAGTATGTCATTGTTAGTTGCCGCAGGAGGAATTCCTACAGGTAGTTTTTACGAAGGCATACATCCTCATACCATCTATCTGAAATGTCTGGACGAAAAAGGAAATCCGATTGAGGACTTAGGCAACACGCAAGTGTTTTCCATGATACCCTCTTTACCGACCGTCTTATCCGATGAAATGATTGACAAAGCTATGACCGGAACTTTAACCAAAAATGATATCATAGAGAAAGTCATGGCTACAACTCCACTCAAACAAATCAGCCGGAGCATTGATATCCGGTGGGAATATCCGGTCATTCCGCGGTATAACGGACAACGGAGTTACCGCGTGCAGGCTTCGCCCATTGCCGGACTGGAAACGGAAGCTGCCTGGCAGGCTGTAGCTGAAAAGTTGGAAAAGATACAACTGCCCGAAGGGTATCAGCTGCAATGGCAAGGGGAAAAAAGTGCCAGCAGCCAATCTACTCAATACTTGTTTAAAAATTTCCCCTTAGCCATTATCCTGATGATAGCTATTCTTATCATGCTCTTTAAAGATTACCGCAAACCCATCATCATTCTTTCTGTCTTGCCGATGATTTTAGTCGGTGTTGTAGCTGTCATGCTGCTGACTGGAAAGACCTTTGATTTCGTGGCTATTGTAGGTACATTAGGACTTATCGGTATGTTGATAAAAAACGGAATCGTACTGATGGACGAAATTTCACAGCAAATCAACAGCGGGACAGACCCTGTTACAGCCTTGACAGACAGTGCGCAAAGCCGTTTACGTCCGGTTATGATGGCTTCGCTTACCACCATATTGGGAATGATTCCATTACTTACCGACCCGATGTTCGGCTCTCTTTCCGCATCCATCATGGGAGGACTACTTTTCGGTACGCTAATTACGCTATTGTTTATCCCTGTGCTTTATGCACTTTTCTTCCATATAAAAAAGTAGAACAATGAAAAAAACGAATCGATTGATATTGTCTCTTCTTGTTCTTTGTCAAGGTATCCTTGCCCAAGAATATCTCACCTTACAGCAATGCCGCGAAATGGCTTTGGAACAGAACAAGCAACTGGCTGCATCGGTCTATCAGATTGAATATGCCCGACATACTGCAGCAAGCTATAAAGCGAACTTCTTTCCCGACTTTAAACTTAACGGGACAGGACTTTACAGCACCAGTAAAGGAAACTTCCCCATTCAGGGAGGAAATCTTCCGGTTTTCATGCCCGGAGCAAATGGAACTCCCACGCCTAATGGGGGATTTGCCTATTTTCCCGGAATTGACCTTAACTATAAAGTAGGATGGGCTTACATGGGAGGAGCCACCGTACAGCAGCCGCTTTATATGGGAGGAAAAATCCGCTCAGCCTATAAAATGGCAAAGTTGGGTAAGGACATGGCTCTTTTGAACAAGACTTTAACCGAAACAGGGGTGATTATGAATACCGAACATGCTTATGCCATGCTGGTTAAAGCCCAAGAGATGCAAAAGGTTGCCAATGCCTATCACAAAACCTTGGAAGAGTTAATGAAGAATGTGGAAAGTGCACTACGGCATGGACTGAAGTCACGCAATGATGTACTCAAGGTTCAGGTCAAACTAAATGAAGCCGAAATAAACCGGCGCAAGGCAGAAAACGCGCTCCGGCTGGCTTCCATGAACCTATGCCACTATATAGGCAAACCTCTTACCACGTCTCTCACTGTATCCGATGAATATCCGTCGGTCGACTTAAGCACAGCTCTTCAAGCCAACGACATCAGTGCACGACCTGAATATAATATACTCAACAAGCAAGTAGAAATTAACCGGCAGCAGGTAAAACTATCGCGCAGCGAAATGTTGCCTCAAATAGGCGTGCAGGGAAGCTATAATTACATCAACGGACTCGATGTAAACGGTCAGAAGTTTCTGGATGGAGGTAGTTTTACCGCACTGCTCAATGTAAGTATTCCTATCTTCCATTTTGGAGAGCGAAAACATAAGGTAAATGCAGCCAAAGCCCAATTGCAGCAAAGCTTGCTGGAACAGGCAGACAAGAATGAACTGATGCTATTAGAAGTGACTCAAGCTGCCAATAACCTGGAAGAAGCCAAACTGGAATGCGATCTTGCCGATATTTCACTGGAACAAGCCGAAGAGAACCAAAGAGTCAGTGCCGAACAGTTCAAACAAGGATTGGAAACCTTGTCCGACCATTTAGAAGCACAAACTCTTTGGCAGCAGGCCTGGCAAACAAAAGTTGATGCACACTTCCAGCTGTATCTGGAATGGATTGCATATCAAAAAGCAAGCGGAACGCTAAAAGTTAAGTAAACTTAGCTGCAAGCCACTTGCGAACGGGCTCATCGTATAGTTTGAGATAAAGATAAGCTAACGTCACATTGGCAGCACACACTCCCAGTACAACGAGCCATGTGTCTGCCAATGTGAAAAGCTGATGCTTAATCAACCACGCATAAAACAGGTACATGATGGGATAGTGGGTTATATAAAGCGGAAACGAAATATCACCCAAGAACTTACAGATACGTGAAGACAAAGTATCGGTGGTTTTTCCTGAAGCTCCCAGCCATACCAGTAAAGGAAACATCACTATAATGCAAAAAGATTCAAAGACTCCATTCATACAGATTGTTCCGCTACTTGCAATAGGAGGTACAAGAAACAACAGCAACAAGACGGCAGAACAAATCCAGAAGGCTCCCCTGATTTTTACCGGTCTGAAATGACGGGAAAGCAAAAGTCCCATCGCGAACGGGAACATCATGCGCAATAAGCCGCTCCAAAACCCGGCTCCCTGCATGGTCCATCCCACTCCGAAACTTCCGTAACCTGACATGTCGAGCCAGGTAAATGCCATCAAGCCGCCTCCTAATGCTATTACAAGTGCTGTCAAGGATTTGGTAGACAACCGGCGAAGCATAAGAGCATAAAGAATATTACCTATATATTCATAAAAAAGCGACCACGCCGGACCATTGAGCGGAAATGCTTCTCCATTCCCGCGCACTTCGCCCATTCCGCCCGGTAAGGCAGGGATAAAAAACAAGGCAAAAAGCAAAGCAATCATTACCGATGAGATAGCTACATGAGTCCCGTCCCACTGCACGCTTCCTTGCAGTAAAAAGCAAACAGCTCCTACAACAGCTCCCAGCACCACCATCGGGTGTAATCTGATCAGACGACGTTTAAAGAAATTGCCCATCGTCAAACTCTTATTCCAGCGGTCATCATAGGCATAGCCTATCACAAACCCTGAAAGGATAAAAAAGAAATCAACAGCTAAGTACCCATGGTTCATGTGCTCAATTACTGGTGCTCCTCCAGCAAAGGCAAATCCTTCTTGCACATGATACCACAATACCAATAAAGCCGCTATGCCTCGCAAACCATCCAACAGTTCATAATGAGGCTTCGTGTCAGTAAATGCAGCAGAAGAAACCTGCTGCATGGTCGATTTAAACATATGAATTAATGCGTTTTTCTCCAAAAATAGAATTCATTTTACAGGTAAAGACAGCAAAAGGCAAGCACAGTTCCAACTCCCAATGCCCATTTACTCCTCCTCTCTAAGAAACAGAATCAGGCAGTTCCACAACCCCTACTTTCTTCTTTCCATCCATCTTAACCGTCAGCGGCTGGTCAAAGTGCACCCAACGAAGATATTTAGTTTCTTCTACAGCAGGCATACTGTCAAGCAAAGCCTGATTATATATACCGTCATTCATATACGCATTGATGGTAAAATAGCCCACCCCGAATGAAGTAAGATTCTGGAAGAAATGCGTTCCCTGACTGGGGTCAACACGATAATTTGTCAATCCTGCTTCCACTATAACACGGGCAGCCGATATGTTAGGCCACTTCACTGGAATACCCAGCCAAGTATCACTGCTTCCCCATCGTCCCGGACCCACAAGCACATAATGTTTCTCCTCATCAAGGAAACGTCGGTTCAGTTTTTCAATATCATAAGCAATCAACTGATTATTCGATGCCGAATATCCCTCAGTCTTTACATAAATCACATCGTGTATTTCTTCCATTACCCCATGTCCGAGCGAGTTTTCACTCTTCAGCAGTAGCCGGTTTTCAGGAATTGCATTTAAGTCTTCCTGCAAATCGGCTTTCAAATCTACCATCGGACGAATTTGAAGCAGATAGAACACCCCACTACGGGTACGCGCATCAAAGTTGACAGCAAACTCAATTTCTACCGGACGCCGCATCTCGTTTTGACCATACTCTTGAACCAACTGCAAAATACGAGCCAAAGGAAACACGTCATGCTGAAGGATATTAGCAAAGGTAATCAGTTTTCGTCCTCCCGGATAAATGCCGTCACGGATAACCATGTCATACGGATCGTAAGTAGATGCAATGTAATTTAATGCACCGTCAGCTTCAGCTTCTTTCACATGGAGTTTCAGCAAATTAAACCCGTCGTCAAGCGAGAAGTCTTCACCCATGTTTTTCAAGTCGAGTGCATAAAAGCGAGTCTGGGTTTCACGCAAAGCAATTTCCATTTCACTGGTTTGAAGTACCTGAGTGGGATGATACGGACAGATACGCAACGTCAAACCTCCGTCCACAATGTATTTACCGAGGCCCAAGGCAAGACTGACTGTACCTTCTTCTGCCAATTCATCATTAATGGGATAATAATTGATGGAACGTGCCACTCCCGAAATAGCAGGATAATAACGGTCGCCATATTGGGTACCCACCACTTCCTGCAAAATCACAGCCATCTTTTCCTGGTCAATCACGTTGCTTGTGGCTTGCATATAAGCCTTGCTGTCCTTATAATAAACCGAAGCATATACCCCTTTAATCGCATCGCTCAACATGCGGAGCATTTCGTATTTGTCTTCCAGATAGGGAATCATATAAGTGGAATAAATTCCGGCAAACGGCTGATAATGGGAATCTTCCAACAAGCTGGACGAACGGATGGCAATGGGAGCTTTTACAACTTCGAAAAAGGCAAAGAAATCTTCTACCAGATGGTCGGGAAGCTTTGCTCTCAAAAAAGCCCGCAAAATGGCATCATCATCAGCATCGCTCAAGGCTATCTGATAAAGATGATTAGTATCCATAAACTCATCAAAGATGTCCGTGCAAAGCACCACCGTCTTGGGAATTACTACCGATGCATTTTCAAACTCGCTGAACTCAATATGACGCTTTACCATATTGTCAATAAAAGCCAATCCACGCCCTTTACCGCCCAACGAGCCGTCGCCTATACGGGCAAAATTTGAATAACGGTCAAAACGGTCACGCTGGAATATAGCTACCACTCCCTGATTCTTACGCTTACGGTATTTTACGATGGCTTCAAAAATAATCTGACGGTGTGCATCCAGGTCTTGCAACGAATCCCAAGTAATCTGACGAACAAACTCTGCCAAAGGAAACATGGCACGCGAATAAAGCCAACGAGAGATATGGTTACGCGTGATATGATAAAAGAAAGACTCTGCAGGAATGGAAAACAACACATTTTGAAGTTCTTTCAAATTATGTACCCGCGCCACTTCTTCCTGGGTTTTCGGATTTCGGAAAATAAAATCGCCGAATCCAAAGTTATCAGAGACCGCCTCCCGCAAGTCAATGTTCATCTTCTTTGAGTTCTTATCGATAAACAAAGCATCCAGTTCATCGGCATAACAGCGGTTGGCTTCTTCTGCCGACTGAAGTATCAACGGCATGAAAGGATCGCGTGCACGAACTTCTTTCAGTAATTTGATACCAGCCAGCGGGTCGGTAACCCCCTCATGCGGAAAACGCGCATCCGAAATGATTCCCAGTATATTTTGGCGGTATTTCTCATAAAGTTCCATCGCCTCTTCATACGACCGGGTCAGTACAATCTTAGGACGCCCACGCATACGCAAGGTGCGCTGATGCTCATTTAGGGCTTCAGTAGCAAACTCCTGACTCTGACGGAGTACAAACTTGTACAGATTAGGCAACACTGATGAATAAAAACGGATAGAGTCTTCCACTAACAGAATCATCTGTACGCCTACCTCTTTAATGTCATGCTCCAGATTCATTTTATCTTCTATCAGCTTGATAATAGACAGTAACAAATCGGTATTGCCCAACCAGCAGAACACATACTCAAAGATACTTAAATCTTCATGTTCCATCCGCTGCCGAATACCATGCGAAAAAGGTGTAAGTACCACAAGCGGCAGATGAGGATATTTCTCTTTTACTTCACGGGCAATATCAAACGTTTCACTATTATCCGAACCCGGCATACAAATCACCAGATCAAACATCGTTTCATCCAGCTTACGCCAAGCCTCTTCCGGACTTGACACCTGCGTAAACCGGGGAGGATAACGCAAGCTGAGACTCATATATTCATTGAATATTTTCTCATCTATACGCCCATCGTCTTCCAGCATGAAGGCATCATACGGGTTCGCAACGAGAAGCACATTAAAAATACGCTTCATCATCAAGTCAACAAATTGCGTATCTTTAAAATAAAGCTGATTTAACTTTAACTTACTGAACATGGTATCAAATTTTGATTTACTAACAAAATTCGCAATTTCCCGTGAATAATCAAAACTTCAGATTTATTTTCACAGCTAAAAACAGCTAAACATTCTCTTAAAACAAGCTTTCATCTCCGGCAACAAATACTTCGGCGCTTGCCGCCGGTTACAAGATGTTTCTCGGCATTCCTTACCCTTGTCAACCATTCTTCAAAAATTTCACAGAAACATTTGGAGTTTTCACCTAAATAACTAACTTTGCAAATACATAAAGTTTTCATTTTGTCAGACCTTATAAAGTACAAAACTATGAACATTAGTCAAATTATGTCATCCTTGGAGGCAAAGCATCCGGGTGAATCTGAGTATTTGCAAGCCGTTAAAGAAGTACTGCTTTCTATTGAAAACGTATATAACCAACACCCAGAATTTGAAAAAGCTAAAATCATAGAACGCCTGGTTGAACCCGACCGTATTTTTACATTCCGTGTTACATGGGTTGATGATAAAGGCGAAGTACAAACCAACCTGGGCTATCGCGTACAGTTCAATAACGCCATTGGCCCGTATAAGGGAGGTATCCGTTTCCACGCATCGGTGAATCTATCCATCCTGAAATTCCTGGGATTTGAACAAACCTTCAAAAACGCATTGACCACCTTGCCTATGGGTGGCGGAAAGGGAGGATCTGACTTCTCTCCACGCGGAAAAAGCCAAAGCGAAATCATGCGCTTCTGCCAAGCCTTTATGCTGGAGTTATGGCGTCACTTAGGACCAGACATGGATGTTCCGGCTGGTGATATCGGTGTAGGCGGACGTGAAGTGGGATATATGTTTGGCATGTATAAGAAACTGACCCGTGAGTTTACCGGCACATTTACCGGAAAAGGTCTGGAATTCGGAGGCTCACTCATCCGTCCGGAAGCTACCGGCTTCGGTGGTCTGTATTTTGTTAAACACATGTTAGACAAAAAAGGAATTGATATCAAAGGAAAAACAGTGGCCATTTCAGGCTTTGGCAATGTAGCATGGGGAGCAGCAACCAAAGCAACTCAATTAGGAGCTAAAGTTATAACCATTTCCGGTCCGGACGGATACATCTATGACCCGAATGGAATTAGCGGAGAAAAGATTGACTATATGCTTGAACTGCGTGCTTCGGGCAATGACATCGTTGCACCTTACGCAGAAAAATTCCCTGAAGCAACCTTCGTAGCAGGAAAACGGCCTTGGGAAGTAAAAGCGGATATCGCATTGCCATGCGCCACTCAAAATGAATTAAACGGAGAAGATGCAGCTAATTTAATCAAGAATCAAGTTACCTGTGTGGGAGAAATCTCCAACATGGGTTGCACACCGGAAGCTATCGATGCATTCATAGAACACAAAATCACTTATGCACCGGGCAAAGCTGTTAATGCCGGAGGAGTTGCCACTTCTGGTCTTGAAATGAGTCAGAATGCCATGCATTTAAGCTGGTCGGCTCAGGAAGTCGACGAAAAACTGCATCAAATCATGCATAACATTCACGAACAATGCGTGAAATATGGCACAGAAGCTGATGGCTACATTAATTATGTGAAAGGCGCTAACATTGCCGGTTTCATGAAAGTAGCTCATGCCATGATGGCGCAAGGTATTGTATAGAAAGAAACCTATTTAGATATTCTCGTTTAGTTGTATTTGTATTTTGTATTGTAGTCAACGCTGCCCCACCTGTGAAGGTCCGGCAGCGTTTTTTTTACTCCATAAAACCATTTTTTAATGGTACACACAAACAAAAAAACACGTTTTTTCCTCAAAACAGTTCAGCATGCTGATATATCGTATAGAGTCGCAGGTTCACTTTCAGGGTTACAAGATAACACAGTGACGAATTGAGCCTTTGCGAAACTTGAATAATATATAATAGTAAAACCATCCGAAATGAAACAGTATCTTAGTCTTATCTACACCACATGTATTCTCCTGCAATTCTGTCCTGCTTGTATTTCTGAAGATAATGCTCCTGTGGAAACTCCTACCTTCATCATAACAGGAAACCAACAGAAAAACTTTCAGCTTCTCCCCCCGGAAAAAAACAGCCGATTAAATTCATCACAGATATTGGAAACTGGAAGCCAAATTTCTTTTTTCAGCCAAGGAGGTATTGAAGCAAATAACCTAACGCTGACATTCGATGGAAACACATGGAACGGTAACCTTGATGATACATGGATTCCGGGGGAAAATACCGCTTCAATTACCACCTATTACCCGATTCTATCTTCTGATATCTATCAAAATGACGGAACACTGACCGACTGGCTTTATCAAAAGCAGAATATCTCGCCCACCAATCAAATCAAACTGAACTTTTCTCACCTTTTCTCTCAAATCAGTTTCCATATTCCTCTAGAGCTAAACAATCAAACGGAAGAACTGCGCTTTACTCCTTCGGTCAGCGTGTCCGCCATCGAACCATACACTGCCAATATTGTCTTAGGAGAAAAGGCTCCCACACTTCACTTCAAACAAAAACCGGACGCTACTTACACTTTCATTGTTCCTCCATCTGAAGCTGCATCTATCACTATTGAAATTGAATGTGCAGATGGGAAGATATATGCAACCCAACTTCCGGAAACCGTCTTCAAACGCGGTACACACTATAATTGTAACATCTTATACGATGACGGAACAGCCGGAATCAGAACTGCTGAAGATTTTATTGCCTTTTCACATCTCATCAATGGAGAAGCTTATAAAAACAGAAAACTGGATGAGTTTGGATTTCCATCCGACGGGAAAATGGTTTATCGCCTGAAAAATGATATTCACTTTACAGAAGAAGAATCAAGCCAACTCCTCCCGATAGGATATTCCATCGATGAGGATAAGTTTTTCAAGGATGTATTCGAAGGGAATTATCATACACTAAGCGGAATCAGCCTTAAAAAGAAAATCATAGGACACCTAGGAATTTTCGGAGCCATAGGTTCGTCAGGCGAACTCAGAAACCTGCTCATAAAAGACATCACTTACAATATTTCCGACAAAACAAGTAATTACGACGGGCTGCTATGCGGATATAACGGAGGAACAATCAACAATTGCCATTCCGATTCATGCACAATCGAAACAATCAGCCCGAAACAGGAAATAGGAGCGTTATGTGGTGTAAATACCGGATTGATTGTTAACAGCAGTACGCAACATCTGAATGCTTCAAAAGCTACCTCTGTAGGAGGATTGGTTCATTCATCCTCTGGCACTATAGCAAACTGTTATGTAGCCACTTGCACCTATCCAAAGCCTAGTAAAGGTAAAGCGGGATGCATCAGCTATCAACTTTATGACAATGCCATCTTATGTAACAGCTATGTATACGAAAAATACCAAAAAAACGTATATGCATTAGCTCAAATTTTAAATACGAAAAAGGGTACACCACAAATCCTGTATTGTTATTACCCCAAAGGAATGACTGCCCATGACCAGTCTCCTACTATCATCACAGAAAATGTAAAAAGCTATGCAGAATCTACGGCCTATAAGCTTCCCGGAGTTTTAAATAACTGGATATCGGATAAAGGCAACGAACTTTATCCCGACGTAGAGTTTTCTTCATGGCAAAAAGGAAAGGATATACCTGCAGTCTTTGTCACATCCGAACGGAATAAATAATCAAACGCCCGGAATTGCAACCATTTTTAATAGAGAAAGTCATCTTATCTTCAATAAAATATTGTATTTTTGCAGCAAATGCAAAAACCATGGAAAAGAACAAATCATACATTTTAGCAATCGTCGCACTGATAATCATTACTTTAGGAACTTCTTTCTTTGCATTCAATGAAATGCATAAAAACAAAGAAATGACCGAACTGTTCGCCGTAGAAAAAGAAGAAATGGAAAACGAATATAGTACGTTTGCCACTCAATATGATGAACTTCAAGTACAAATCAATAATGATTCACTCCGTGAGAAATTAGAAAGCGAAAAGCTGAAAACCCAACGTTTACTGGAAGAATTAAGACAAGTGAAAAACACCAATGCTGCCGAAATCATGCGCTTGAAAAAAGAACTGAAAACCGTTCGTGCTGTTTTGCGAAGCTATGTCATTCAGATTGACTCACTCAACCGGGTAAATGCTGCCTTGAAAGAAGAAAATGAAGCTGTAAAAAACAAATATTCGGCTGCAACCGTACAAATCAGCAACCTTTCTAAAGAAAAGAAATCACTTAATGAAAAGGTCTCATTGGCTGCTCAGTTAGATGCTACCAATATCCATGCTACAACCCTCAACAAACGGGGAAAAGCTACCAATAAAGTAAAAAACGTGAAGAAGATTGCCATCTCATTCACCATTGTAAAAAATATCACGGCAACCACCGGAAATAAAACGCTTTATGTACGCATTGCAAAGCCCGACAATGAAATTTTGAGCAAAAGCGCAAGCAATACATTTGCTTATGAAGACAGAAACATCAGCTATTCAATCAAGAAATATATTGAATATACAGGAGAAGAACAAACCGTTACGGTTTATTGGGATGTAGAGGAATTCCTTGCTCCGGGAAAATACCGTATCAACCTGTTTGCCGATGGAAATATGATTGGTGAAGGTTCATTTAGCATGAAATAAAACAAGCAAACATGAACAAAAAGTTTATCTATACCTCTATTTGCTGCCTTGGACTGACGGGAGGCTTATCATCATGCGGTGAAGACCGCTCTGGAGAATATTATGCCCTCATCGCCAGCAAAACATGGATTTATGAAACCATGCAGGAAAACTATCTGTTTTATGAAGACTTGCCTGCCGAGGATCAGTTAGACTTTTTCATGAAACCTGCCGACTTTGTCAAGGCAGCCGCTTCATCGCGCGACAAAAAAAACGGAGTAACCTTCTCACATGCCGACTCCATTGCTCCTTCGCGCACGCAAAGTGAATATCCGTGCTTCGGACTGGAAGTGGATTATGCCAATACTCCCCAGCAAGGTATTCCTGTAATGCGTGTGCTTTATGTCCAGCCTAACTCTCCCGCCAATCAAGCTGGAATAAAACGGGGGGACTGGATTATTGCAGTAGATAGTGCCAAGGTTTCAAGTGCGAACTATATCGAACAAATCCTGCAGCCTACTCAAACGCACGAATTTATGCTGGGGAAATATATTCCTCCTCAAGAAAACAATGAAAACGAAGATAACGAATCACTCGTACAGGCAGAGCTTGACACTTTACGTTCTGTCACGCTGACTCCTGCTTACATAGAGATTCAGAACCTGCTGGAAGAGAAAGTAATCCATACCGGAAATGGACATAAAGCATTATATCTGCTCTATAATGAATTCGGACAAGAAGATATTCTTACACTCCAAACGGCTTTAACAAAACATCAAGGGTTTGAAGATATTATACTTGACCTTCGCTATAATCCAGGAGGATTTGTAAATACATCGCAAGTATTAAGCACATGTCTGGCACCTCAAGAAGCCATGGGACAGGTGTTTTTAAAAATGACTTATAACGATAAGATAAATAAAACGGAAGTTTTGCCCTTCGACAAGAGCCTTTTGCCGGGAGGCAATTCTGCTTCTTATCGTAATTTATATATCATTACATCAGCAAGCACTGCCTCTGCTTCCGAAATCGTCATCAATTGCTTAAAACCTTATATGAAAGAACGGCTTTTCCAAGTAGGAAGTGCAACTTTCGGGAAAAACGTAGCACAACAACTATTTACCAGCGAGGTAATGCCGCAGGTTGAATTATGGCTGACTACAACTCAATTAAGCAACTGTGAAAATAATTCTGACTATTTTACTCATGGATTAATACCTGATTTTGAAATAGAAGAAAATACCATTAACGCCTTAGGTGAATTTGGAACAGCCGACGACCGACTCCTGCAACCCGTATTGTATCACATACAAAACGGTAGCTTCCCGGCAACTGAAGAAAACGTAAAAACCAACTCTTTTTCAAGAACTTCAAGCAAAGAAAAAGTGCTTAACATAACCTATACTTCTACTGACTCCAAACCTAAATGGAACAAGTTCTATAAATAAGAGGATATTTACTTACGTGCTAACTCAAGCATGATTCAGCATTAGCTTTTAAATTTTATTAAAGTTGCATTGACAATCTTTTCAACAAAATCCTTTGTTCATTTGTTATAATATCATACATTTGCAATGTTGCATAAACAACTAAAGCAACAAGGATAAAAATGAAGAAGATACTAAGTGTAATTTTATTGACAGGGCTTATCTGCAACGGATATGCTCAACGGATATTGTCTCTAGACAGTTGCCGCACACTTGCTCTTGCCAATAACAAAGAGTTGCGCATTGCAAAAGAAAAAATCAATGCCGCTCACTATCAGCAAAAGGCGGCTTTTACCAACTATCTCCCCAAGATAGACCTCATGGGTACGTACATGCGCACGCAAAAGGAGATTTCTCTACTCAGTGATGATCAGAAACAAAGTATCGGAAATATAGGAAGTTCTACCGGAGCTCAACTTCAGCAGCAGTTCAAACAACTTGCAGCTCTCAATCCCGGACTGGCTGCTTCCCTTGAAAAGCCCCTCATGGCTTTAATGCCCGGGCTTACCAGTGGGCTCAATGGCATCGGTCAAACATTAGTAGACGGCTTGCGAACTGATACACGTAATATGACGCTGGGTGCAGCTACCTTAACCCAACCTCTATTTATGGGTGGAAAAATAATAGCCTACAATAAAATCACCAAATATGCCGAACGCCTGGCTGAATCGCAGCATGCTACAGGTATGCAAGACTTGATACTGAATACAGATCAAGCTTACTGGCAGGTGATTTCACTGGCCAACAAGAAGAAATTAGCAGAAGGATTCCTCAAACTGGTTCGGAAACTTGATTCGGATGTGGAACAAATGGTAGCAGAAGGAGTAGCCACTAAAGCAGACGGGCTAAGCGTTAAGGTAAAAGTCAATGAAGCTGAAATGACACTGACTCAAGTAGAAAACGGACTAAGTCTTTCTAAAATGGTATTATGCCAGCTGTGTGGCATTCCTTTAAATACACAGATCAAACTGGCAGATGAAGATATGGAGAATCTAACCCTACCCGATACCTATATAGAAAGTAATGTTCAAACGGCATTAGCAAACCGGGAAGAATTAAAAAGCCTCGAATTAGCCAGCCAAATTTACCGGCAAAAGGTCAACGTAGTCCGGTCGGAATTTCTTCCCTCAGTAGGACTTACCATAAACTATATGGTCACCAACCCCTCACTTGTTAACGGATTTGAAAACAAATTCCGCGGAATGTGGGCAGCCGGTATAGTAGTAAAAATACCCGTTTTTCACTGGGGAGAAGGGATATATAAAGTAAAAGCTGCAAAAGCAGAAGCGAACATAGCCCGTTACCGGCTGGAAGACGTAAAAGAAAAAATAGAGCTACAAGTTACTCAAAGCTCTTACAAAGTAAACGAAGCAAGCAAAAGATTGGTTATGGCACAAAACAGCATGGATAAAGCCGATGAAAACCTACGCTATGCCACGCTGGGATTTAAAGAAGGAGTTATCCCTACCAGCAATGTTTTAGAGGCACAAACAGCTTGGCTTTCAGCACAATCAAACAAGATAGATGCGCAAATCGATGTAAAAATGAGTGAATTATATTTGAACAAATCAATGGGAACTTTAAAATAAACAAAAACTATGGCAGAAAAGACTCAACGAAACAATATTTTACTGGCGTTTCTCACCCTTTTAGGAGTAACTGCCGGTGTCAGCATCATCGGACTATTCACATTAAGAAAAGGTCCGGAAATCATACAAGGACAAGCAGAAGCAACCGAATACCGTGTATCAAGTAAAGTACCCGGAAGAATACTGAAATTCTTCGTGACCGAAGGAGATAAAGTAAAAGCCGGTGATACACTTGCCATTCTCGAAGCGCCTGACGTAATGGCAAAACTCTCTCAGGCAAGAGCAGCCGAAGAGGCTGCACAAGCCATGAATGAGAAAGCCCTACGGGGAACACGCAGCGAACAGCTGCAGGCGGCATTCGAAATGTGGCAAAAAGCAAAAGCAGGACTCGATATTGCGGAGAAATCATACAACCGCGTCAACCGCCTCTATGAAGCTGGGGTCATGACCGCCCAAAAACGAGATGAAGCTCAAGCACAATATGATGCAATGAAGGCTACCGAACGCGCTGCCCATGCTCAGTATACCATGGCTCAAAATGGAGCGCAGCGTGAAGACAAAGCGATGGCTGCGGCACAAGTAGAACGGGCTAAAGGTGCAGTAGCCGAGGTTTCATCTTATATAGCCGAAACTTTTTTGATAGCCAGTGCCAACGGTGAGGTCACTGAAATCTTTCCCAAAGTAGGCGAACTGGTGGGAACCGGTGCACCTATTATGAATGTAGCCCAGCTGACCGACATGTGGGTAACCTTTAATGTACGCGAAGACTTCCTGAAAGATTTCACTGTAGGCGAAAAAATCAAAGCATATATACCGGCTCTCGAAAAAGATGTTGAATTTAAAGTTACTTACATGAAAGACCTCGGTACCTATGCAGCATGGAAAGCTACCAAAACCACCGGTCAGTTCGACTTAAAAACATTTGAAGTAAAAGCACGTCCCATTCAAATCGTAGAAAACCTTCGACCGGGCATGTCGGCCATTATCGAGAAATAACTCTTATCACACACTATGCTTGTACCTGTTCATAAACGTTTTTTTAAAATAGCCTTGCGGGAAACCACCCGTATTGCCACCAAACCGATTTATCTTTTTTGCATGATCATAGCCCCTATACTTTGCTTCGTGTTCTTTACCACACTGATGAGCAAGGGGCTACCCACCAATCTGCCCGCAGGGGTAGTCGATTTAGACAATACGGCAACCACCCGTAACATTGTCCGCAATCTGGATGCCTTTCAGCAAACAGAAATCGTGGCACATTACAGTAGTGTAAGTGAGGCACGTCAAGCAATGCAGCGTGGCGAAATTTATTCTTTTTATTATATTCCGAAAGGAACCACTGAAGAAGCCTTGGCAAGCAGACAACCCAAAGTTTCTTTTTACATCAACTACTCATATCTGATAGCCGGATCATTGCTGTATAAAGACCAGCGTACGATGTCAGAACTGGCTTCAGGAGCCATCGGACGCGCAAGTCTGTATGCGAAAGGAGCTACAGAAAAGCAGGCAATGGCTTTTCTTCAACCCATTGTTATCAGCACGCATGCACTGAACAACCCGTGGCTCAACTATTCGGTTTACTTGTGTAATACCCTTTTCCCGGGTATTTTAATGCTACTCATTTTCATGATAACCGTATACACGATAGGAACTGAATTAAAGGAAGGCACTTCTCAAGAACTGATGAAGCTGGCAAACAATTCCATTGCAACCGCACTAAGCGGAAAGTTATTTCCGCAAACAGTAATCTTCTTCGTTATTGCAGTATTTTATAACGTATATCTTTACGGCTATCTGCATTACCCCTGTCATAGCGGCATCATTCCCATGCTTCTGGCCGGTTTACTTTTGGTGTTGGCTTCACAGGCTTTCGGGGTTTTCCTTTTTGGCTTATTCGGAAATCTCCGTCTGGCATTAAGCACAGCTTCTTTATGGGGAGTGGTTTCCTTCTCCATCTCCGGATTTACCTTTCCGGTTATGGCGATGCACCCCGTTCTCCAAGCACTTTCTAATTTATTTCCGTTACGCCATTATTTCTTGCTCTATGTAAATCTTGCCCTTAACGGATACCCGCTTGTATATGCCTGGCATTCACTGGCAGCCCTATTGGTTTTCATGCTTCTGCCCTTTCTGGTTCTGAAGAATTTAAGAACAGCCATTCTGCATTATGTCTATATTCCCTAAAGAAATAAGAATTATGAAAGAAAGCCCTTTTCGAAACACTATCTATCAAGGATTTTCAGGTTTATTCCATATTTGCGCCCACGAGTTGAAAGCTGTATTCAAAGACCAAGGCGTCCTCATCTTCTTTCTACTCGTCCCATTAGCATACCCACTGCTCTACGCATTCATCTATACCAATGAGGTGGTACGTGAAGTTCCTGCAGCAGTAGTCGATGCCAGCAACTCCACCTTAAGCCGAAATTATTTACGATTGGTTGATGCCAATGCCGGCGTACATATCCAGTCGTACTGCGCCGACATGGAGGAAGCCAAACTTTTACTGAAAGAAAATAAAGTATACGGCATCATCTATATTCCGGCAACATTCAGCAAAGATATTGCTACAGGCAAGCAAACCACCGTCAGTCTATATTGTGACATGAGCGGAATGCTATATTACAAATCACTGTTAGTAGCAAGTACCAACGCGTCACTGAGCGTAAACAAACAAATCAAAATCCAGCGAATGGCCAATACCACCCAGCGGCAAGATGAGGTCAGCACGGCTCCCATTACCTATGAAGATGTTTCACTCTTCAATCCGCAAGACGGTTTTGCCAGCTTCCTGATTCCTGCTGTATTGATTCTGATAATTCAGCAAACCTTGCTGTTAGGCATCGGACTTTCAGCAGGAACAGCTCGCGAGAAGAACCTGTTTCGTGATTTAATTCCACTGAAACGCCAATACCAGGGAACTCTTCGCATCGTATTGGGTAAGTCAGCCGCTTATCTGCTTATCTATGTCTTAGTCTCAGCGTACATACTCTGTCTGGTACCCAAAATGTTCAGTTTAGTACAAATAGCCCAACCGATGACATTATTGGCGTTCGTCTTACCCTACTTACTGGCATGTATTTTCTTTGCCATGACCTGCTCTATATTCATCCACCACCGTGAATCATGTATGATGATTTATGTATTCACTTCGGTGCCCTTACTTTTCATTTCCGGCATATCCTGGCCCGGAGCATCCATTCCTCTATTTTGGGAGATTTTCTCATGGCTGTTTCCGTCTACATTTGGAATCAACGGATTTGTACGCATCAATACCATGGGAGCCACGCTCTATGATGTGAAAACCGAATACGCTGCCTTATGGCTTCAGGCATGTATTTATTTTGTCACAACCTGCTTGGTATACCGATATCAGATTATGCTAAGCCGCCGGCATGCACTGGCACGACTAAAACAGATGACAAAAGCTGATTGAGGATTATTAACACTTCTAGGTTTCAAAATACAAGGGAATACTTGTAGCTTTGCATCAATTTACCAATTGAGATATGAAACCGATTAATTTTACGCTAATCCTGATTACATTTTTCCTGTATTTCATAATGCCTCAAAAAGCATGGGCGGATAATAAAACAAAGACCTTTAACATCACCATACTCAATACAGCAGGAACCCCACAGAAAAACATTTTTCTGAAAATAAGCGGATACAGCAGTGAATATCCTATTGATGAACAGGGAAATATTAACTTCAAACATGAAATAAACCCTAGCTATATCCGCACAGCCAACCTTTATTTTCTGCATGACAAAACGAAACCGGTCAAATCGTTCCAGCTCGATGAACATGCAACCGATACCATTTTCCGAATTGACTGTCCGGATGATCTTGTACTGTTTAAACAGGAAGGACGTCTGGTAACTATACATGGAATCTTAACCCATGGAAAGAAACCACTTTGCGGAGCCGAAGTTCAAATACAAGGCACTCCGCGCAAATCCTTAAGTGATACGGACGGTAAATTCTCTATTGAAGCCGATTACAGTCATCTCATCGTAATCCGTGCAGAAGGAATGGAGAACCGCTATATGGACATACACCCTTTTCTGATACATCCAGAAGAACCGTTATCTATATCACTGAACAAAAAAGGGGCAGAACGTATTTATTCCAGTGTAAACCAAATGCCCGAATTCCAGGGAGGAATGAAATCTTTTTTTAATTATGTAAAACATAAACTTCAACCCTCGCAACTCGCCGAAGAGACCGGCATAGAAGGGACTGTCATGATTCAGTTCGTAGTCGAAAAAAACGGAAGTATCAGCTCTCCTGCCATCGTAAGGAGCTTGAATGCCGAACTTGATACGGCTGCCTTAAATATGATTCAGACCATGCCGCATTGGATTGCCGGAAAAGAAAACGGCATCCCTGTACGGTGTAAGTATTCTGTTCCTATTGCATTCAAAAAGCCCAAGGCCACTGTTCCTGTTGACAGCACCCTACAGCCTACTGTTCAGAAAAAAGAAAACAATCTGTCTTTACAGCCTGCTAACCTTCATTTTCTTAGCAGAACAACCCGGCTCCCTCAACCCGCTTTTACGGCTGCCGACTCTTTACAGCTGAAAACATCAGAGCCACATTTCACAAAACCTGACTGTTTGCAACCCAAAGCAAAAAAAGGAAATTTCCTTACCCGCTTTTTCCGGAAACTGTTCGGAAAGAAAAAGCAAGATACTTCAACCAATGCATCTTGAGCAGGAATACTGATCAACAAGCATAAAAAAAGCATCATCTTTTACCGGATGATGCTTTTTTACACCCTTCTACCGAAACGATTCCGACACAGCCCGTGAAATAAATACAGAAGGAATACCTTTATTATCATAAATCTGCTTATCTTTAGAGCCTGTTTAACAAAATGATTAAGCAGACCCAAATACCGGCTTCATTTCAGTCGGTAAATCACTTGAAGATTTTAAAATAATTGATAAAAACTACATAATGATGAAAAGACTAATTACCTTACTTTGCCTGTTTGCCTGCTTTTTAGGCTTATCGGCACAAAAAGTAACCTTACAAGATGTAGCCAAAGGAACTTATCGCGCTCAAACCATCCGAGGACTGAAACCTATGCTGGACGGGGAACATTATACCCAAATCAGCAGCGACCACAAGCGCATCGTGAAATACTCGTTTAAAACCGGAGAAGAAGCCGGAACTATTTTTGATGTAACTACCGCACGCGACTGCAAGCTCAAATCATTCGATGATTACATCATGTCGCCCGATGAAAGCCTCATCTTAATTCAAACCGAAACGAAAGCGATTTACCGCCGGTCGTTTACTGCAGTATATTATATCTATAACGTACGAAACCGCACCTTAGAGCCTTTATCAAAGAATGGACCGCAGCAAGTACCCTTGTTCTCGCCCGACAGCCATCAAATTGCTTTCGTGCGCAACAATAATATCCATCTGGTAAAACTGCTCTTCGGGAACAGTGAATCACAGGTAACCAAAGATGGTGAATACAATAAAATATTAAATGGCATTCCCGACTGGGTTTACGAAGAAGAATTTGGTTTCAACCGAGCATTCGACTTCAGTGCCGACAGTAAAATGATTGCTTATATCCGTTTCGACGAAAGTCAGGTTCCGATGTTCTCGTTCGATGAATATAAAGGAATGTTTCCTGCAAAGGATGAATATGCAACTTATCCGGGAAGTTATCAATATAAGTATCCTAAAGCAGGGGTGGTCAACTCAAAAGTAAGTGTACATACTTACGACATCAAGAGTCATGTTACACGTAAAATGAATTTGGAAATCGAGGCAGATGATTACATTCCCCGCATCCAATTTACTTCCGACCCGGAAAAACTTGCCATCATGACACTGAACCGTCACCAAAACCGTTTCGACCTGTATATGGCTAACCCTCGCAGTGCCCTCTGTAAAGTGGCCATACGCGATGAAGCCGAACAATATATTAAGGAGCAAGCTTATTCAAGCATCGCTTTTTATCCGCAAAACATCGTCATGATGAGCGAAAAAGACGGATATAATCACCTGTATCTGTACACCATTGGGGGAAATCTGGTCAAACAGATTACTAAAGGAGAATTCGAAGTAAAAGATTTCTTGGGATGGGATGAAAAAAACAATGTTTTCTATTATACCAGCAATGAAGAAAGTCCGCTTCGCTCAGCTGTCTATAAAATAGATGCCAAAGGAAAGAAAACCAAACTATCTACCCGAGTGGGAACAAACAATGCCTTGTTCAGCAAGAACTTTGCCTATTATATCAATACATTCTCGAACTTGCACACTCCTACCCTGATTACCCTGAATAACAACAAGGGAAAGGAACTGGTTACCCTGCTTGATAACAACGAGCTGAAGCAACAAACTGCCCGGCTGAATATGCCTGTGAAAGAATTTTTCTCGTTCTCCACTACCGACGGGGTGGAACTGAACGGATGGATGATGAAACCTGCCAACTTTGACCCGAACAAAAAATATCCGGTTATCATGCACCAGTATAGCGGTCCCGGCTCGCAGCAGGTTCTCGACCGATGGGGAGTGGGAAGTTTTGGCGACGGAGGTCTGTTTGAAGCCTATATGTGTGATAAAGGTTACATCATGGTATGTGTAGACGGACGCGGAACCGGCGGACGTGGAGCTGCTTTTGAAAAATGTACTTACCTTTTCCTCGGTGTTAAAGAGGCTAAAGACCAGATAGAAACAGCTAAATATCTGGGAACATTACCTTATATAAACGGAAGCCGTATCGGTATTTGGGGATGGAGTTTCGGCGGATATACCACTTTGATGTCTATGAGTGAAGGCTCAGGCGCATTTAAAGCCGGAGTAGCCATTGCTGCTCCCTCCGACTGGCGCTTTTATGACTCGGTTTATACCGAACGCTTCATGCGTACTCCCAAAGAAAACGGAGAAGGATATGATGCCGGTTCAGCGATTAAACGAGCTGACCAGCTGCAAGGAAGCCTGCTCTTGATTCATGGTACTGCCGATGACAATGTGCATTATCAGAATTGTACCGAATACAGCGAAGCATTGGTACAAGCAAACAAGCAGTTTGACATGCAGATTTATACCAACCGGAACCACAGTATCTTCGGAGGAAATACCCGAAATCATTTGATGACACGTGTGGCAAACTTTTTTATGAACAACCTTTAATAAACTAACTCTGTCGGTGAGCCGGGTGTATGCCTGCTCACCGACAGAGTTTTAATATCAATCACTATGGAACACGTTAAAAAGCCGGACTGGCTGAAAATTTCGATTGGAACCAACGCGCGTTACACCGAAACCAAACGCATTGTTGACCACCACAAATTACATACGATATGCAGCAGCGGACGCTGTCCCAACCTCAGTGAATGTTGGGGAAGAGGAACGGCTACTTTCATGATTGGAGGAGCCGTGTGCACCCGTGCCTGCAAATTCTGTAATACACAAACCGGAAAACCGCTGCCACTTGACCCAAAAGAACCTTTGAGAGTGGCTGAATCTGTACAGTTGATGAAACTGAATCATGCCGTCATTACCTCGGTCGACCGGGACGATTTGCCTGACTTGGGAGCCGGGCACTGGGCAGAAACCATCAAGACAATAAAGCAACTGAACCCAAACACAACACTGGAGGCACTGATACCCGACTTTCAGGGAAGAAGCGAATTGGTGAAATTAGTTACCGATACGCATCCCGACATTCTATCACACAATATGGAAACCGTGCGACGAATCAGCCCGCTGGTACGAAGCGTAGCGCGCTATGACACCAGTCTCGCCGTTATCCGCCAGATAGCAGAAAGCGGAATCAAAGCAAAATCGGGCATCATGGTAGGACTGGGAGAAACAGCCCAGGAGGTAGAAGAAACCATGGACGACCTGCTTGCAAACGGATGTCAGATTCTAACCATCGGACAATATCTGCAACCCAGCCACCGCCATTATCCGGTTTATGAATACGTCACCCCCGAACAGTTTCTACGCTACAAAGAAACCGGTGAAAAAAAAGGGTTTCTGACCGTAGAAAGCGGACCGTTAGTACGTTCTTCCTACCATGCAGAAAAACATTTATTGTAATGAACTTTCCACAAAGTTATTTGTTGTTTTAAGTGCATCTTTTATGCAATGAAACTTATACTAAAATATAAAGAAACGATTGTATCCTTCGGGTTACTGCCAACCATTATCACGCTTGCCGGATTACACTTTTTCCCGGCAACCGTGATATTAGGCTTTGGACTCTTCATCAGTATAATTGCTTTGTTTTATGCCATTTTCCGGATAAAAGAGCTTAACTTCTTTCTTCTGCAAGGAAGTATTTCTATCGGAATCTGTCTTCTTTTACGGCTATTGACTGGATACAGATTCCTTCCTGAGCAGACCATTACCCCCACTCTTGAGTTTATGTTGCTCATCTTTGCCTTTCTTCATGTTACAGCTCCTGAAATTTATCAGAACTTTCTGCGCAAGTTACACCTCAACACCTGCCTTTCATATACTCTAGAAACTAAAATCATCGTTCTTTTATCTTCCATTCATTTGCTCATCATAGGAGCCATGAAATACGAATTCAGCAGTATCTCTTCCGAGTATCAGTTCATGCTGATTTATGTACCTCCTTTTTCCATTTATCTGTTCTGCCTTATTTTCAACATCATCGGCATACATGTTGCCATCAAGGAAACTCCTTTCAGATATAACCTGTTACGCATCGCCCCCATTTTTCATGGGGAAATCTACCTGATTCCCCGCAAAGGGAAAAGCCCCAATGACTTTTTTTGGGATATACCCATAGAGGAATTATTTGAAGGAGCTGTACGCAAATCAGAGGTAGAAGCAAATAAGATTACACGAAGCTACTTGAAAACCAGACGGAAGATACGTCTACGCTTTTTGCTTCACTACAGAATGATACAGGAGTGTGGCTACATACAGCAAACCCGACTCTACATTTTGCCTTTAAACCGGGAACAGCTCAACTGTTGTACTGGAGGGAAATTTGTTACATTCGAAGAAATAAAGAAAAACCCCAAAGACTATAGTCCCACATTGATTAAAGAATCTGATTCTCTGCAAATGGCTGCAGAAATGTGGAAAGAATACGAATCCGATCAAACAGAATAAAATCATGATACGTAAGGTTATTCCTACAGACATAGCAGATATTACCGCTATTTACAACTATTACATAAAAAACACATGCATTACATTCGAGACTGAACTGGTCACAGAAGAAGAAATGAGCAGACGGATGGAAGCAATTCATTCTGATTACCCCTATCTGGTAATGGAAGAAGACGGAAAATTAATCGGCTATTGCTATACCCATGGTTGGAAAGAGAAAAAGGCCTATGAGCATACCGCAGAAGTCACAATTTACCTGCATCCGGCTTATACAAATAAAGGGTATGGGAAGAAGCTGCTCACTGCTCTTATTGACGCATGCCGAAACCATGGTTTACATGTACTGATAGCCTGTATTACTTTCCCTAATGCCCCCAGCGTACGTCTTCATGAATCGTTTGGTTTTACACAGGTGTCGCGCTTTTATGAGGTCGGGAAAAAATTCGGTCAATGGCTGGACATTTATGATTTCCAGCTGACTCTTTAATAAAAAATAAAGCATTTTGCTTATTCAAAGTTTTTTTTACATTTGCAGGCAGAAAACACATAAAATCATACCATTATGAAAAACAAAATTAAAATCGGTCTGTTCTTGACATTTATTCTTTCCATCGGTTATAATGTATATACCTCACAACAAAAAACAAATTTATCGGATATTGCTTTGGAAAATATAGAAGCATTAGCTCTAAACGAAGGTCCGCCAGCAGTAGGCTGTAAACCTTACAGAGGTGCTACATGCTACATTTTCGATGGAAACGGACAATTAATCGACAAAAGAAAGAACCAATATCCCGGAAAATGAAAATACTCTCTATCATCAGTATAACGACAATAAGTCTTATTGTTTTTTCATGCAATGGAACTACCGGCAGTAATGAGAATAAAATTTTTTTCGAACAAACAAAAGAATTATACGCATCAGACTCCATTAACTTAGAGCCGTACGAAATATACAATCCTGAACACATGATAGTTTCCGGAGATTCGCTATGGATTACCGTAGGGGAAGGAGCCTCCGATCGGGTGTTTTTACTTGATAAATCAGGCAAATATAGGGTCAAAGGAATCAGTACAGGACAAGGGCCCAATGAAGTAGTAGAAATTACATCCATACATAGGTCTATTCATGGTGTCACAATTTACGATGCCCGTAAAGGTGTATTGTCTGAATTAAGCTATCGTAACAACGCAATACAACTTACTCCCCTTGCCTCACAATTAATGCTATTCGATGATGCCTGCATGGTGACTGACAGTAATATATTGATTATTCCTATCCTTAAAAATTATAGCTACGCATTGCTTGACAAGCAAAGGAATATAAAAGACAGTCTGTCTTATTATCCGCCCAAGCCTGATAAAAGTTCCTTTTTTACACATTCGCTGGCATGTACGGGTGAAATGGTCGTTTCATCTTCTCAGAAACGATTTGCACGTACCACTGTATATGATGGAGCCATTGATTTTTTTAGTCTTGGCAATGATTCTTTAAATCATATCCTTCGACAAGAAGAATTCGGTATGGACTATGATATAATAAATACAGGGCAGCCTGTTCCTACTTTATCCAAAACCACACGATGTGGATATGAATCATTAACAGCCTCAGAAAATTTGTTTTATGCCTTATTTTCTAATGATTTGGTTTCAGAAAGCCCTGTCGGATGCAATGAAGTACAAGCGTTTACTTTAGACGGAATTCCATATTGCAAATACATTTTAGACCATAAAACAACCCACATAGCAGTCAATCCTGCCAATTCGGTTCTATATGGTCTTGGAACAAACGGCAATATAGAAGATATTGTGTTATATATCTACAAGCTAAATTAAACCAATATCCGAAGCCCTTCTTTTAACTCCACTATTTATACAGAAGGAAGATGCAAGGAATCTTGTTCAAATCGGGCAAGTTTCCTTTCCACTCTTTAA
>Mummy_p2__coassemble_831_pt1 | contig 117382 bp, 87 predicted proteins | sample Mummy_p2__metabat2_high_PE_001 | metagenome-assembled genome bin Mummy_p2 | reverse complement strand
GTCGGAAAACGAAAGTAGGAAGAAAACTGCTTCGTTTTCCTCCTACTCGATTATTGATATTTTCTCTTACTTTTTATACATGAAAAACATGCTTAAACAATCTTTCTTATTATGGTGCACTATATTGCTCTCTTGCTTCATGCTTTCTTGTAAAGATGATGAAAAGCCAATTGGGGAGGCTATAGAAATTGATGAGCAATATGTAAATATTACATTGGGAGCAGAAGAAACCACGGCTTCAGTCAAGTTTACGGCTACTTCCGTTTGGAAGGCTTCTTTTAAGGAAGACGCTTCAAATGAATGGATTACCTTATCTAAAAAGAATGGAGTGGGAGGTCCGGTGGTGCTGGACTTGACTTTAAAGGTAAATGCTTCGGGTGCTGCCCGTGTGGCAACTCTTGTACTGTCATGTGGCAATTCAACAAAGGAAATCTCGGTAAGTCAAGGAGCAAGTTCGGTTCAGATTATGGATGAAGCCGATGTGGAAGACTTGGATAAGTATTATAAGCCACAGGAGTTTGCCAATATGGACATGTTGCGTAGCGACTCCAAATGGTCTTGGTTCCGCTCTCGTCAAAGTGAACACTTCTTTGTGTTTTGGGAAGCAGGATTCGGTGATGACCCAAATGCTGAAACAGTTCCGGAACATATGAGGGTAGATATTGACGACTTACTGAATAAGGCAGAGCGTTATTATCAGACGAATATCGAAAAACTGAAATTAGCCGAGCTGGGTAAGGGAAAATCCTATTTAGATAAATATAAGATGGAAATTTACTTGCTTTATCAGGAAGAATGGCTTGCTACTGGTTCAGGATATGACAATAAAATCGGTGCCTTATGGGTAAATCCAAGTACGTGTCAGCCGGTAGGTTCTACTATTGCGCATGAAATAGGTCATAGTTTCCAGTATCAGGTATATTGTGATAAATTATGTCAGGGAGAAACAGATGATTTGAAGTCGGGTTTCAGATATGGTTATGCCGGAAGCAACGGTGGAAATGGTTTTTGGGAACAATGTGCCCAGTGGCAGTCTTTCCAAGACTATCCGGAGGAAATGTTTACTTCTTATAATTTTGATGTATGGCTTAACAACAATCATCGTCATTTTGAACATGAATGGATGCGCTATGCCAGCTATTGGTTGCAGACCTATTGGACTGCTAAGCATGGGGTAGAAGCTGTTGGCAATGTTTGGAAGAAATCAGTTTATCCGGATGATGCCATTCAGACTTACATGAAGCTATATTGCGGTAATGACTGGAGCCGGATGAAGAATGAACTTTATGACTATGCCAGCCGCATGGCTACTTTTGATATTGAAGGTATGAAAGCTTATTCGGATGGTTATCTGAACCGCTATCATACTACGCTTTATCAGAACGGAGAATATTATCAGGTGGCTTATGCCAATTGTCCGGGAACGACAGGATTTAATGTGATTCCTTTAAATGTTCCGGAAGCCAATACGGTGGTTGAGGCTGATTTTGTAGGTTTGAATCCGGGGGATGCCTTATCTCCGCTTGATCCGGGCGATTATATGGAGGCAGAAGCTGTGAAGGGTAAGGTCAGAACATATAATGCTGTTGGTAATGCTGCTGATGCCGGATGGATGTGTGGTTTTGTGGCGTTGTTTGAAAACGGAGAACGTAAGTATGCCGAAGCTGTCTCGACGAAAAACGGAAAGGTAAAATTTGCGGTTCCTGCCGGTACAAAGAATTTATATTTCATAGTGTTGGGAGCTCCGGCTAAATACAAGTCAAATCCGTGGGATGAAAAAGAACTGACTGATGAACAGTGGCCGTATAAGGTGAAGTTTACGCATACTGATTTGCTTGGAAATGTAGAATTGGATATGGACACTTCACCTCAAAATATTGAATTGACTTATAATGTTTCGATTAAAGCGGATGCTCAGAGTTATGATGGTACTCAGGTCAGCTTGGTTGATAATGGGGATATCGTAAAATTGGCAAAAGCTTTTGTGATGCAACCTTCGGCTATTTCGGCTGCTATTTTATCGCCAAAGACCGAGCCTGAGCCGAATGGTATTGCTTTTGCTGCGGTAAAATCAGATAATACTTTTGATTATAATACTACGGCCAACGGATGGGGCTTCTGGTTTGACAGCAAAGGGCAGCCTATAGGATGGGGAGCTGATAACGATAGCCGTGTCTTTATAGAGTTTGCTGCCGATACATTCCTGTTTACCATCGGACAGTATCCGGGAAAATGCAAGGTGGGTGATACGTATCAGGTTAAAGAGGCTTTGATATATATGAAGGGTGGAACGCAATATATTGCTAGACTTACGTTTAATATTACAATAAAATAGACGTTATGTAATCTGTTTTTTGGGGCTATTCAGAAGAAAAGAGACTGTTTCATGGATATAAATGAAATGGTCTCTTTTTTATGTAAATAGCCTCTATGTAACATGGCTGTATGTAAATGTTCGTTTTTCAACAATGAATCATGAAAATGTAACATGATAGGTAGTCTTTTGTATCATTATTGCCTAAATAAAGGAAGGAATACACTTATCTTTGTTAAGGAACATTTTTAAAGCTTTTGTAAAAAGAATCAGATGTATATGAAAAGACACATGTTTTTGGCTGCAGCCCTTTGGGGATGTCTTGCCGTAAATGCGACTGACAAACAATTTACCAGTCCTGACGGACGCTTACAAGTAACCGTATCCGATGATGCGGGAAAACCTACTTATCAGATTACCTATGACGGTGTAACATTTCTAGAAAAATCTCCTTTGGGGTTGATTACGAATATCGGAGATTATTCACAGAATATGACGTTGAGCGAAGAGATGAAACAAAGCTCAATTGATGAACGATATAGTTTGAATACAATTAAGCAGCGTGATGTACATTATACAGCAACCGAAGCTGTTTGTCCGTTTGTGCGTGACGGTAAAGTCATTTATGATGTTATTTTTCGTGTGAGTAATCGTGACGTGGCTTTTCGATATAAAATGTATCCACAGCGAAATACCTTATGTTGTGTAATCGATGCAGAAGCTACTGGCTTTTCTTTGCCTGAAGGAACTACTACGTTCTTATGCCCACAGAGTAAGCCGATGGGTGGATTTGCCCGTACCTCCCCAAGTTATGAAACAGGATATACCGTCGATGATGCGATGGGGAAAAATGGATGGGGTGAAGGTTATAGTTTCCCCTGTTTGTTCCGTAATGCTGATAAGGGGTGGGTGTTGATTTCAGAAACAGGAGTTGACAGTTATTATTGTGGAAGTCGTCTGTTAAATCAGGCAGGAGGACTTTATACAATAGGCTTTCCCCAGGCAGGAGAATATAATGGAAATGGAACGACCAATCCGGGTCTTGCTTTACCGGGGGAAACTCCTTGGCGTACGATAACAGTGGGAACTACTTTGGCTCCTATTGTAGAAACTACAGTTCCTTTTGATGTGGTGAAACCTCTATATGAAGCATCAAAAAAATATGAATATGGTTGTGGTACGTGGAGTTGGATTATTGCTGGAGATGGAAGTATGACTTATGATGACCAAAAGCGTTATATTGATTTCTGTGCAGCTATGGGATATAGAACAGTATTGGTTGATGCACTTTGGGATACACGCGTGGGTTATGAAAAGATTGAAGAATTGGCACGTTATGCAGATTCAAAAGGTGTAGGCTTATATCTTTGGTATAATTCAAATGGTTATTGGAATGACGCTCCTCAAGGACCTAGAGGAAAGATGAATAATACCATTGCTCGCCGTAAGGAGATGAAATGGATGCAGCGTATTGGTGTACGCGGAATTAAGGTTGACTTTGTGGGAAGTGATAAGCAGGTAACTATGCAGCTGTATGAGGATATCCTTGCTGATGCAAATGATTACGGATTATTGGTTATTTTCCATGGATGTACGCTGCCGCGCGGATGGGAACGTATGTATCCAAACTTTGCAGCAAGTGAAGCTGTGCTGGCAAGTGAAAACATGAATTTCTCGCAGGAAAGCTGTGATGCTGAAGCTTTTAATGCTTGTCTCCATCCGTTTATCCGTAATACTGTAGGAAGTATGGATTTCGGAGGAAGTACACTTAACCGTTATTATAATAGCAAGAATGAACCGAGAGGTAGCCGAAGAGTGACTTCTGACGTGTTTGCCTTGGCAACAGCTGTGCTTTTCCAGAGTCCGGTTCAGCATTTTGCACTTGCGCCGAATAATATGACTGATGCACCGGCGTGGGCTATTGATTTTATGAAACAAGTTCCTACTACTTGGGATGAAGTGCGTTTTATTGATGGTTATCCGGGTAAATATGTAGTAATGGCACGCCGTCATGGTGATACTTGGTATGTAGCAGGTATTAATGCGCAGAAAGAAATACTTAAGCTGAAAGTTACGTTACCTATGTTTGAGGCAGGAACTAAGGTGAAACTTTTCAGTGATGATAAAGAGCTGCAAGGTGCTGTAAAAGACGTAAAACTGAATAAAAAACAGGAAATTACGCTCTCTATTCCTTGCAATGGGGGTATTGTAGTGACAAATAACTAAGAATAGACGATTATGAAAAGAACAGTTTTTGCATTGATTGCCAGTATTGCGATATGTGCTCCTATGGCAGCGCAGACTTCATGGACGGCAGATAATGGGAATGGCACTTATACGAATCCACTGTTTTATGATGAGTTTTCCGATCCGGATATTATCCGGGTCGGTGATGATTTCTATCTGGCAGGGACCACGATGCATGCTATGCCTGGCTTGGTGGTGCTTCACTCCAAGGATTTAGTGAACTGGAAATTTTTGAGTTATGCTTTTGAAAGCCTTAAGGTGGGTGAAGAGTTTAATCTTGAAAACGGGAAAGAAGCATACGGACAAGGTATTTGGGCTCCATGTATTCGTTATCATAAAGGGAAATTCTATATATTCTCAAATATTAATGGGTATGGTATGCAGGTCTTTATAGCCGATAACCCGTCCGGACCATGGGAGCATAAAGAGATGGGAGGTGATATTTATGATCTCTCAGTGCTGTTTGATGATGATGGAAAGATTTATGCGGTATATAAATATGATGAGGTGCGGATGATTGAGGTGAAACCAGATTTCAGTGGTTATGTAGAAGGAAGTGAGAAAGTCATTATTCCTGCTGGTAATGCCATGGGTGAAGGACATCATTTTTATAAGATAAACGGTAAATACTATATTATCAGTGCCAATTATTCGCCGATAGGGCGGATGCAGTGTGCACGTGCTGATTCTCCGGAAGGTCCTTACGAAACGGTGACTATAAGTACAAAGGAAACTATGGGGACGGAACGTGTATGGGGAGTAAGTAATGTGGGATTAGGAACTCCGGTTCCGGAAGATGGTACGAAATTCAATTTGTGGAAACCGGCTGCCAATGATTTTGGAGCGGTTCCTTTGCATCAAGGAGGTATTGTGGATTTACCGAATGGTGACTGGTGGGGATTTTCGATGACTGATTTTCGCTCGGTAGGGCGTACTACTTGCTTGTCGCCGGTGACTTGGGCTGATGGGTGGCCTTACTTTGGGCTGCCTGGAAATCTGGGCAGAAGTCCGCGAACATGGGTGAAGCCGAATGTTGAAGTGAAAGTAGAGCCTCATGCTCCATATCAGAGGAATGATGATTTCGGGGGAAAGCAGCTACTCCCTATTTGGCAATGGAACCATAATCCGGTAAACAGCAAGTGGGAATTGAATCGTAAGGAAGGTGTATTACGTTTACACACAATGCCTGCCCGTCAATTCCTGTGGGCGAAAAATACATTGACACAGCGTGGTATAGGTCCGATATCTTCAGCTACAGTATTATTGGATGCAGCAAAACTGAAGAAAGGAGATATTGCTGGTTTGGGGTTACTGAATATGCCATATGCAACATTGGGTGTTACTCCTGAGAAAAAAGGATATACTTTGCACTGGTATGCGCAGGAAGATGGCAGAAAACAAGAGGTTGCATTAGAAAATTCATGCATTTATTTACGCGTGACGGGGGTTTTTGATTGTGATATGGCGCAATTCAGCTATAGCTTAGATGGACATACATTTATTAATATAGGTGACAGCGTGTGTATGCCTTATCAGTTGAAAACGTTTCAGGGTACGCGTTATGCTCTTTTTGCCTATAATACAGAAGGTAGGAATGGAGGATATGCGGAATTTGATGACTTTAAAGTAGATGAGCCGATGGCAGATCGCTCTGCTAATCTTCCGCTTGGAAAGGTAATTAGGTTGACAAATAGAGGGAATGGCAGTCTGGTATGGGCGAGTGCGCATGGCATGCTCCGTTCGGCAGGTAAAAATTCGAAGGAAGCAAAGAGTAAAGCTTGCCTTTTCAAAGTACATGATAGAGGACAAGGACGTGTAGCTTTGGAGGCTCTTGATGGCAGTGGCTTTGTGACTGTGGTAGGTGCCGGACTGGCTGCTGATGTACGTACGTTGAAACAAGAAAGTGAAGGAAGTCTTTTCCAGTGGCAAGATATGCTTTACGGACAATGTATGCTTCTTTCCTTGAAGACTCAACGTTTTGTTGGACTTAATCCGGAAACAGGTGAACCTTATTCTGCCGACTGGTCGGGAGCAGATCCTGACCGGAAAGATGGAACGGTATTTACCTGGAAGATAATAGAACCTTAATTTAAATTTCTTATATCTTAATAGTTAGCTTATGAAACGAAGTGCTTTTTCTTTAATTATGTTAGCTTCTGCTTTTGCAGCACAGGCACAAGATCCGATAATTCAGACAAATTATACGGCTGATCCATCGCCGATTGTTCTAAATGATACGATTTTTCTTTATACTTCGCATGATGAAGACGATGCAACTGGATTTAAAATGTTAAACTGGTTGTTATATACTTCTACTGATATGGTAAATTGGACAGATCATGGAGTGATTGCATCACTTGAAGATTTCAAGTGGAGAAAACGTGATAATGGTGCGTGGGCGCAACAGGTAGTGACACGTAACGGAAAATATTATATGTATTGCCCGCTCCATGGAAATGGAATAGGGGTATTAGTATCTGATTCTCCTTACGGACCGTTTAAGGACCCACTGGGAAAACCTTTGGTCTGGCAACAAGAGCACTGGAATGATATCGATCCGACTGTTTTTATTGATGATGACGGACAGGCTTATATGTATTGGGGAAATCCTGATTTATATATGGTAAAACTGAATGAGGATATGATTTCTTATTCGGGAAAGATTGAAAAACTGAAAACTCCTGAGCATTATCAGGAAGGACCTTGGTTTTATAAACGTGAAGGTAAGTATTATCTGGCTTATGCTTCTACTTGTTGTCCGGAGGGGCTAGGATATGCTATGAGTGACAAACCGACTGGACCGTGGACCTTTAAAGGATATATCATGCGACCCACTGACCGTGATCGTGGAAATCATCCGGGTATTGTAGATTATAAGGGTAAAACCTATGTGTTTGGTCAGAGTTATGATTTGCTGAAAATTGATACACCTCAGCATTCTGAAAGACGTTCGGTGAATGCTGCTGAAATGAAATATAATCCAGATGGAACGATACAAGAAGTTCCTTACTGGAAAGACACTGTGTTGGAACAAATCGAACCTTTGAGTCCATACCATCGAGTGGAAGCTGAAACCATGGCTTGGGGAAAAGGCTTGAAGACTGATAAAAAAGCAGAAAGAGAAATTTATGTAACAAAAATAGATGATGCTGATGCATTGACTGTAAGAGGAGTAGATTTCGGGAAAAAGGGTGCGAAACGATTTACGGCTTCTGTGGCTTCTGCTTTGGGATCTTGTTCGATTGAAATTCATCTGGATAGTGCAGAGGGACCTTTGGTTGGTAAACTGAATATAGAAAAAACTGGTGGCATGGATCAATATAAGGAATTTACTTGTAAAATTAAGGGAGCAAAAGGAATCCATGATTTGGTCTTCCGCTTTACAGGAAGTGCAAAAACCGATTTGTTTAACTGGGATTATTGGAAATTTGAAAAGTAATTTACTATGAAACGACATTTGTTTTCTTTGGCAGCTTGTATGGCTGCGGTTGCCTTACAGGCGCAGAATCCGATTATACAGACATCTTATACAGCTGATCCAGCCCCGATGGTATATAATAATCGTTTATATCTTTATACCAGTCATGATGAGGATGGCTCTACTTGGTTTACCATGAATGACTGGAAACTTTATTCTACAGATGATATGGTGAACTGGACAGAGCATCCTGTTCCTTTGTCATATAAAACATTTGAATGGGCAGGTGGTGATGCGTGGGCTGCCCAATGTATTGAACGGAATGGGAAATTTTATATGTATGTGCCTGTAACCGACCGTAAAGGGGCTACTGCCATTGGTGTTGCTGTGGCAGATTCACCTTACGGACCTTTTTATGATCCGTTAGGAAAACCGTTGGTGCAAACTGACTGGGGTAATATTGATCCGACGCCGTTTGTGGATGATGATGGTCAGGCATACTTATACTGGGGTAATCCGAACTGCTTTTATGTTAAGCTGAATGAGGATATGATTTCTTTTGAAGGGGATATTGTGAATGTGCCGATGACTGAAAAAGCATTTGGTAAGCGTGAAGGGAATCCGGAACGTGCCACTTTATATGAAGAAGCTCCTTGGTTGTATAAGCGGAAGGAAGTATATTATTTGTTCTTTGCTGGAGGACCGCTTCCTGAACATTTAGGTTATGCTACAAGCTCCACTCCGGCTGGTCCATGGAAGTATGGAGGAATAATGATGCCTGCTGAAGGGGGAAGTTTCACCAACCATCCAGGTATTGTAGATTTCAAGGGAAATACTTATTTGTTCTATCATAATGGAGCACTTCCTGGAGGAGGTGGATTTAACCGTTCGGTGTGCGTACAGCCTTTGACCTTTAATGCTGACGGAAGTATTTCAAGCATGAAGATGGATAAGCAAGGTATTCGTAAAAGTCTGTCGCCGCTGAACCCGTATCAGAAAACAGAAGCAGAAACGATTGCTTGGTCGGAAGGAATGAAGAGTTTCCAGTCTCCTCAAGTGGGGGTATTTCTAACAGCGTTGCGCGATGATGCTTTTGTTAAGGTGCGTGAAGTGGATTTTGGAAAGGAAGGAGCGTCTCGTTTCATTGCTCGTTTAGGAACCACTCATAATGAGAAGATTTTGATGGAAGTGCGTTTAGACAGTAAAGACGGGCAGTTACTGACTACGATGCGCGTACCACGTACCGGAGGCAGCGACCGATGGCGTCTGGTTGAAGCTGAAGTTCAGAAAGTAACAGGTGTACATGATGTATATTTTGTCTTTAAAGGAAGAGTTCCTAAGGATTTGGCTTATTTTGACTACTGGCGTTTTGTTAAATAATGGCTGTATCGTATGAAGAAATATATTTATTTGAAGCCTTGTTTACTTGTCATCTGAAGTCTTGTCAACTAATAAGTTGGGCTTTTGCGAAACTTGAAATACTTAATTTTATTGGGAATATCCAGAAATTCTATTGTCTGGAAGAAGAGAGACCGTTTCACTTTGAGGCTGAAACGGTCTCTCTTTTGCATGAATGCAGGAATAGGTATGAAAATATGCATGAGATTATTATTTTGACCGATTTGAGACCCTTTATGACCTATTTATATACATAACGTTTCGTCAGACCACATTATCTTTGCAAAGATGAAAAACCAAATTCATAAGCTAAATATCATGAAAAAACTATTGAGTTTCGGATTGTCGCTCTTATTGACCTTAGGAGGGATGTCCGTTGTGTCTTCTTGCTCTACGTCGGGAGCAAAAGAAACTTTTGAGGTTGGGAAAAATACTTTCCTGTTAAATGGGCAGCCTTTTGTAGTAAAGGCAGCTGAAGTGCATTATCCGCGTATTCCGGAACCTTATTGGGAGCAACGCATTTTGTCTTGCAAAGCATTGGGCATGAATACGCTTTGTCTGTATGTTTTCTGGAATTTGCATGAACAGCAACCCGGTCAGTTTGATTTTACCGGAAACAAAGATTTGGCTAAGTTTTGCCGCCTGGCACAGAAACATGGCATGTATGTCATTGTTCGTCCCGGTCCTTATGTATGTGCAGAATGGGAAATGGGAGGATTGCCTTGGTGGTTATTGAAGAAACAAGATGTACAGCTTCGTACACAAGACGCTTATTACATGGAACGCGTAGGCTTGTTTATGAAGGAAGTGGGCAAGCAGCTGGCTGATTTGCAGATTTCGCGTGGCGGAAATATTATCATGGTGCAGGTAGAAAATGAGTATGGTTCATATGGTATTGATAAACCGTATGTTTCTGCTATCCGTGACATGGTAAAAGAGTCGGGATTTACGGATGTTCCTTTGTTCCAGTGTGACTGGAGTTCGAACTTTACGAATAATGCCTTGGATGATTTGCTTTGGACCGTAAACTTCGGAACTGGGGCAAACATCGACGAGCAGTTCCGAAAATTGAAAGAACTGCGTCCTGAAACTCCGCTGATGTGTAGTGAGTTCTGGAGCGGCTGGTTCGACCATTGGGGAAGAAAGCATGAAACCCGTGATGCGGCTACCATGGTGAGCGGTATTAAGGATATGCTTGACCGGAATATTTCTTTCAGCTTGTATATGACTCACGGAGGAACTACTTTCGGCTGGTGGGGAGGTGCTAATAACCCGGCTTATTCGGCTATGTGTAGTTCGTATGACTATGATGCACCTATCAGTGAAGCCGGATGGACTACTCCGAAATATTTCCAGTTGCGTGAATTGTTACAGCAATACACGCCCGACAGCATAACGTTGCCTGAACCTCCGGCTCCGTTCCCGGTAATCGAAGTGCCGGCTATTACCGACTGGCAGGTAGCTCCTTTGTTTAGTAATCTGCCCGAACCGAAGCAGAGCGAAAAAATCCAGCCGATGGAAATGTTCGATCAGGGATGGGGAAGTATTCTTTACCGCACCACTTTGGCGGAAGATGTAAACGGTACGTTGCATATCGATGAGGTGCACGACTGGGCTCAGGTATTTGTCGACGGTAAGTTGCTGGGACGTTTAGACCGCCGTCGCGGAGAGTTTACCTTACCGTTGAAGGGCGGTTTGAAAAAAGGAACTCAGCTGGATATCTTGGTTGAAGCAATGGGACGTGTAAACTTTGACAAGTCAATTCATGACCGTAAAGGTATAACCAATAAAGTGGAAGTGGTAAACGCTGATAAAGCGATTGCCTTGAATAACTGGAGTGTGTATAATTTGCCGCCGTTCTACGAATTTGTGAGCAATAAGAATTACAAGCCGGGAAAAGCTTTGCAGGCACCTGCTTATTATAAGGCTACCTTTACACTGGAGAAAACCGGAGATACTTTCCTTGATATGCAAACATGGGGAAAAGGTATGGTATGGGTAAACGGTCATGCTATGGGACGCTTCTGGGAAATTGGTCCTCAGCAGACTTTATTTATGCCGGGTTGCTGGCTGAAGGAAGGTGAGAACGAGATCATCGTGCTCGACCTGAAAGGTCCAGCTGAAGCAAAGGTCGTAGGGTTAAAACAGCCTATTCTGGATATGCTTCGTGAAAAAGCTCCGGAAACGCATCGTAAGGATGGTCAGAACTTGAAACTTTCATCAGAAAAAGTGAGTCATCAGGGAACTTTCAGTCAAGGAAACGGATGGCAGGAAGTGAAGTTCTCAGCTTCAGTGAGCGGTCGCTTCTTCTGCCTGGATGCACTTTCCAACTATGATGGTACGAATATTGCTTCTATCGCCGAATTTGATGTGCTGGGGGCAGACGGAAAGCCTGTGTCACGCGAACCGTGGAAGATTATGTATGCCGATAGTGAAGAAACGCGTAGTGGAAACCGCACGGCTGATAAGGTGTTCGATTTGCAGGAAAGTACATTCTGGCAAACGGTAGATAATACGGCTTATCCGCATCAGTTGGTTATTGATTTGGGTAAAGAGTATAAGGTTACCGGATTCCGTATGCTTCCTCGTGCTGAGGCTGGTGCGCCCGGATTGATTAAGGATTATAAAGTTTATGTGAAAAAAGCTGACTTTAAATATTGAATCTCATTGATGAGGGGCTCTGTATGACTCTTCATTACTTTCTAAATTTAATTATATTCAATGACGAAAACGCTTTGACGTTCTGAGAGGAATGTCAAAGCGTTTTGTTTGTTTTGCCTAATCGTGTGGATTGACTTGTTTAGGCACTCTGAATGCTGTGGAAAATATGGATGTAAAAAAATACTCTTGAAAACTTCGTCAAGCTTTCAAGAGTATTTTATAATGGTGAATCTTGTTTCAGATTACTTTTTCATGCGGTTACCATAACGGCTCATGAACTTATCAACACGTCCTGCTGTATCTACCAATTTAGATTTACCAGTGTAGAACGGGTGTGAGCTGCTTGAAATTTCAAGCTTAACGCAAGGATAAGTTTCGCCTTCGAATTCTACTGTGTCTTTAGTAGCACAAGTTGAACGAGACAAGAACATGTCACCGTTTGACATGTCTTTAAATACTACCGGACGGTAGTTTTCAGGATGAATGCCTTTTTTCATTTCAGTATATACTTTTTATTATTATTATTTTGCTAAATGTGGTAACACTGCAAAAATGTGTAATGGTTTACATTTCGGGTTGCAAAGATACGCTTTTTATTTGAAATATAAAACTTTCCACCTTGTTTTTTCTTCTCTTGTGGAAAAGAAACGGAGAATATCCGTGAAAGATATTCTCCGTTTCTAAGTAATCTGATAACTTTATTCTTATTTAAAGTTATTGGGTTGTATCCATTTGCCGTTATTATTCATGGTGTAGTCTGTATCCCACCAAACTCGTGTGTTCTGACTGTTGTCTTTTGGCATGTTAGCCGAGTTGATAGAACCTTCAGAGTTAGGATATTTCACACGGCTGATAAGCTGCTCATTTGCTATTTCCGAACCAGAGTTATTTCCGCCTTCAGGTGTAAGGATATAGCGCGGGTAATTGGTACGGCGCACTTCTGCCCATCCTTCGTTCCCGTTAGGGAATACAGCAATCCATTTCTGGGTGATGATGGCTTCCAGTTTTTCTTCGTCCGACAAGTTGCTCCAGTTATGCAGTGCCACCAGGTTATTTATATAATTGGTGTATTTAGCTGGCAGGATGCCGTAATAGTTCATAGAAGCTTCTACTCCCTTTTTATATAAGTTTTGTACATCTTCATCACCCAGTCCCCAGCGAAGGTTTGCTTCAGCTTGGAGGAATAAGGCTTCGGCATATCCCATCCATACGATTTCACGTGCATAGTTCCACCAGATTTCCGGATTCATGTAATCTGAAGTAGTACTGCATCGGTTCGGGGAATAAACTTTAGTCTGGCTTTGTCCTAAGGTGCTTACTCCGTTTCGTACACCGTTAAAGTCTTTGGTTGATTCTTCCGGAAGGGCTTTGTTCAGCTTGTCAAATTCAGTTGGACGGAACCAGAGGATTTCACAACGTGGGTCAAGGATGCAGTTTTCTGACTTATTGTTGAAGCGCAGTTCACTGTTCTTTTCGCTTTTAGCTTCCCATTGTGATTTGTCGGTTGGTTCAACTCCTCCGGCAAATGACTGGTTCTTGTAAGCCCATTCCATTTCCTTGGTCAATACTACATTGGCTCCCCAGTTAAAGAGCAGCGCAAAGATGTTTTCATTACCTCCGGCGATATATTGACGTTTGGGAGTTTGTTTCATATTGTCTTCATTGCTCTTCATCAGACCGCCGTTGGCTTCATCGAAAGCAGCCGTAGCCTGTGCTTGAGCCAGCTGAGGATTTACGTTTGAAACGCGCAGAGCCAGACGCAGACGCAGGGTGTTGGCAAAACGACGCCATTTGTCCACATCTCCTTTGAAGCATTTGTCGTTATCGGCCAACAGGAACTGTTGAGTTGCCGGAATGTTTTCGGGACGCAAATTGGTGATTGCTTGGTCTAAAACCTTGAAGAGGTAGTCATAAACTTCTTCCTGTTTAGAGTAAACAGCACCTGTTACAGGTGGAAGGGCTCCCTTAATATAATATTTTACCGGAACATCTCCGTATGTATCGGTCTGCATAGATAACAGGAATGCGTAGTAAATACGTGTGATGTTATAAATGGTATGGTAATATTTCGGATTGACGAAATGACAGATTTTGATAATCTGACTGTATTCACCTACCGTACGGTCATCATAGAAATGTCTCCAGCGAGCTGCCGACCATCCGTCGTTGTAAGAATAAGTCGGTGAGTTTTGCACGAATCCACTGACGTTATTTCCCCAATAGCCGGCATAGATGTCGTGAGTCAGATTGGTAGTAATTTGGTAATCGTTATATGGACCTTCGTAAGTGAAGTTGGCAAATGTCTGTCCTAATGCACCTTCAATACTTCTCAGACTTTGTATGGCACTTGGAGTGAGTTCATAGTCAATATCTATTCCGTCTGCACTGACTTCTCCCATAGTCGGGTCATAAATCGGAGCATAAGGGTTGGTATTCAACTCTTCGAAGTCATGGCATCCGGTGGCAAGTACCATCAAAGCGCATGTTGCAACGGATTTGTATAAATTGAATTTCATAATAATTATTTGCTATTTGAATTAGAAACCTAAACTAACTGATAAACCAAATGTCCGGGTAAATGGCAGTGCTGCATAGTCAATGGCCTGTGAGAACATGGTTGTGTCGTAACCACCTTCAGGGCTTGTACCCGGTGTATGTTTCAGTAAGTAACACAAGTTACGTGCAACGAATGAAACATTTAATGAAGTAAGCGGGGTTTTCTTCAACAAAGATGAAGGGAACGAATATCCGATTGAAAGTTCTTTCAGCTTGATGAATGAGGCATCGTAAATGAAGTCTTCTGCTTGCATAGATCCGTAGTATTCAGAAGCTTTGATCGGAGTTGTATTCTTCTGTCCGTCAGCATATACTCCCGGGAATACCATCATGTATCCGTTGTCTTCACCACGGTTGATGGTGCGTTTTGCCAAACCGTTTCCGGTAGCTAACATTTCAGAGTAAGAGAAGATGTCTCCACCGAACTTCATGTCGAACATAGCCGATAAAGTAACCCCTTTGTAAGTGAAAGTAGGCGATACTGACATGGTCATTTTCGGCTGGATATTTCCAATCGGGTTGGCCAGTCGTTTATTTTCATCGGTTTCAGTTTGAGGAATACCTTTTTCGTTAACGATGATATTGCCGTTTTCATCGCGTTTGTAAAGGTTCTTGGCGTAGATGTCACCCAGTTTTCCTCCGGCTACGGCTCCTACGTTGACAGGGAAGTTTCCGTCACCGTTGAAGTACATGAAGTTGACATTGTCTTCCGGAGCCAGTTCTTTTACTGTTGAGACATTATGAGCAATATTTACGTTCAAGTCGAAGGTAAAGTCTTTGGTATCTACAAGGGTTGAATATAACATCAACTCTACTCCCTGATTGGTAATCATACCGGCGTTTACCCATTTACCTCCTGACCAAGGTGCTACTGAAGGCACTTTCATGATTTGGTTCTTGGTCTTGCTGTAATAGTAAGTAAAGTCAAATCCCAAGCGGTTGTTGAAGAACTTCATGTCTAAACCGGCTTCATAAGAAGTAGCAATTTCCGGTTTTAGCTGGTCGTTCATTTTTACATTGTCTTTACTTGGAGTAAGTACGCCCTTATCATATTTAAACGCATAGGTGTTATAAAGCTGGTATGGGTCAGTATCTTTACCTACTTGGGCTGCCGACAGACGCAGTTTAGCAAATGTAATCCAGCTGGGCAGGGTCTTGTCGAGTGAACGTACAAAGTCGGAGATGACAAAACTTAAGTTGGCAGAAGGATAGAAGAAAGAGTTGTTGTCTAAAGGAAGTGTAGACGACCAGTCATTACGGGCTGTTAAGTCTAATGACAGATATTCTTTCCATGCCAGCTGAGCTGATCCGAATACGGAGTTCATGGCACGCTTGTATCCTGTTTCGTTTACCGAGTTAATCAGGTTGGCTGCGTTTAGCATCCACGATGTTTTGTCTACCATGTTTCCTACGGTAGCAGTCAGCCCTTCAAAGCGTTGGTACATAAAGTTTCCACCTACGGTAAAGCCCAGACGGAAGTTATCGGTCAGCTGACGGTCGCCCATCAACATGATTTCGGCATTCGATTCAAAGAAGTTCTCTTCTCCGCGGTTCATTTCGTCGTTGGTGATGGTAGAGGGAGTACTCTCATTGTTGATACCGTCGCCGGCATTGGTGCTTTCAATGCGGGTACGGTAATAGTCGAAAGCATATTTTGCCGATAAGTGCAACCAGTCTGTGAAATTGATACGTGCGGTATAGTAACCGAATGCACGCCAACGTTCGTCGGAATTATGACGTTGGTTTATAATGTAGTATGGGTTACGGATACCAGCTGTTGGACCATACCAGTTGGTGTGTACATGGTCTTCTGTTGAATATTGTTTCAAGTCATCCAGACGGATGTTATGAGGAATACCCATCAACTGGTTGATAGCTCCATATTGTCCGTATTCAGGGCGGTTGGTTGCCTTGGTGCGTGACAATGAGATTTTACCATCCATTGACAGATACTTGTTTAGTTCTGTACCGGCATTCAAGTCAACATTGGTACGCGTCAGTTCTTCGGTTGGGAATACACCCTTATTGCTTGAGTTTCCGAATGATGCGCGGTAATGTGATTTTTCTGTACCGTTGCTTACTGATACATTGTGAGTTTGTGAAAAGCCGGTGTCGAAGTAATCTTTCAGCTTGTTGCCGTATTTAGAATAGGCATAGCTTTCACCGTTCCATGCATTTACGTCATTTCCATTCAGAACTGGTCCCCAGCTTCCGCTATCTTCGTGTGAGTAGATAGCTCCTAACTGTCCGTTGTCTTTAGTGGCATCGTCGTTGATATGTCCCTGTCCGTAACGCTCTTGCATGTTTAGGGTCTCAGCTACTTTGCTCCAAGTGAAGTTTCCGCTATAGCGTACACCGAATCCGTCTTTCTTCGAGCCTTTTTTGGTAGTAACCAAGATAACACCGTTACCTGCACGGCTACCGTAAAGTGCTGCGGCATTAGGACCTTTCAATACAGAGATGCTTTCAATGTCGTCAGGATTGATGTCCAACGATGCACCGCCACGGTCTACGCCCCCGAAGTAAGAAGCATCTGATGTGCTGTTGTCGCTGAACGGAACACCGTCTACAATCCACAACGGCTGGTTGTTGTCGGTCAATGATGAGTTACCGCGGATGGTGATTTTGGTTGAACCGCCTAATCCGGTAGCCGAAGTATTCATAGACAGACCTGCCACTTTACCTTGAAGGGCGCTGGTAACAGAGGGGTCACCGGTTTTGTTCAGTTCGTCGCTCTTCAGTTCCTGAACTGCGTAACCTAACATTTTCTTTTCGCGCTTGATACCTAAGGCGGTTACAACGACTTCTTCCAGAACTTCGGTATCTTCTTTCATGGTCAGATCGATAACGGTTTTTCCGTTAACCGGAATTTCTTCGTTCTTATAGCCGATGTAAGAGAATTGGAGCGTTGCATCCGATGAAACGTTCAGGGTGTAGTTTCCGTCCCAGTCGGTAATCGTTCCGTTAGTAGTTCCTTTTTCCAGAATTGAAACACCGATCAGAGGTTCTCCGGTACCGTCTATCACGCGTCCGGTGATTTGAACCTGTGCCTGTTTCACAGCTTGAGTAGAGGTTGATGAAGTGGCAGAAGTGGATGCCTTTGACAAGTAAACAATGTTTTCATCTACTTTGTAGCTGATTCCTTTTCCAGCCAGAGCCTTGTTTAATACTTCTTCAACCGAAGAGTCGCTTACGTTAACAGAGCCGATAGGGGTATCTGCTAATTCGTCATCATAAAAGAATTGATACTGGGACTGAGATTGGATTTGTTTAATCATGGTCCCTAACTGAGAATTGGTTAATGCGATGTTTAACTGAGCTGACACTGCCTGTGCCGGAACAGTAAACAGGGTTGAAACCAATAATGCCCGAACGAGTTTCTTCGAGTTCATGCACGAGTTTTTGCTTCTCATACCTGCTTTTCTAAGGTTAGACATATTAATGAATTTCTCTGTTTGTTTAGTTATTTTTCAAAACATACTTAATAACAACCATGGTTTGATAACTACTTACGGAAAAATGAAACTTTTTTCAAGAATGCCTTTAGGGGGATGTGTGGAGCGGAAAAGTGGTGCAGAGAAAGAGAAGTGTCTGATGAAATTTCACCTTGATATAAAAAAGCAACGGGGTGATATGCAAGTGAGCCAGCCGCAATGGAGAGTGGTATGGACTGGCTGCTTGTGCTTAGGATTTTTTCAGGTGTTCAAGACGGGTACGGAGAAACTTGAGTGCTTTGTACATGTGAGCTTCTACGGTGCGTAGCGATACGTTCATTACATCGGCTATCTCTTTATTTTTCATGTCGTGGAGATAGCTAAGCTTGAATACTTCCTTGCACTTGTCGGGTAGTGCATTGATGGCTGTATGTATCTCTTGGTGCAACTCCCTGTCTTCAATGCGCCGGATGACATCTGAATGGTCGGGCTGATAATATTCCAGACGTTTCTGGTAATATTCTTCTTCTTCGGCACTGTGGCTTTCCACAATGGAACGGTGCTTGAGCAGGTTCAGTGCCTTGGTATAAACAGAGCGGTAGAGAAAGGATTGGATTTGTTCGCCCACTTCAACGGAGTCTTTCCGTTTCCATAATTCGGCAAAGACGTCTTGAACGATGTCTTCGGCTTCGTCTTCACCTACGAGGCGGGTGGCATAGAACAGAAGTCCGGAGTAGTGTTTGCGGAATAAGGTCTTGTATGTCGTTTCAAACGTTTCTTTCATCAGCCGGTTTTTTTTGTCAAGCAAAAGTGTCTGTCTGTTTCAAGTTTGCGGAAAGATTCCGGCAGGGAAGTGGAGGGGGATGGCACCGGTCTTCTTATGGGGCGGCTCGAAAAACGGGCTTCCAGCTCTCTTGTCTGCTGATACAAAGATACGGCTTTTTGCGGAAAATGCAAAACCGCAGGTGGGGCTAAGGTGTAAAAATCTGTTAAACGGGAAAGCTTTTTTTCTTGCTTGCTTCCGGCGGGCGGGAAACTATCTTTTGCAGGAAGCGAAACGTATTTTTCCGGATGCTGATTGCGGGGTTTCTGCAAGCAAGAGGAGTGTATCTCCCCCTGGGGCATACAGGCGTTTGTGTGACAATTGTGACAATATGACAATATGACAAAAACGATTTTGTGTGTGAGTAAAAAATTACTATTATATATATAATAGTAAAATAATACGCACGCATTTTGGGTTATTGTCATTTGTCACAATTGTCACAATTGTCACGCTTGTTGTTCTGACCTGCATGCAGAAGAGTCTGTCTGTATCGCTGAGAAAAAACGGGAGAAATGAAAATAATCGAAGAAAATCGGGTAAGCACTAAGTGTTTTTTTCCGTATATTTGTTTTATCTTTAGAAACTGAAAAATGAAATGCGCTCTGCTCTTTGTCTTCCTTGTCCTTTTGGTTTGAAATTGTTTGATAATCAGGCAAGAGGGGCTTTCAAATCTGAGAGGCGGGGATAGAAGGCCGGTTGGGGTCCCGGAAGAAAGAGAGGGCTTATAAACCTGAAAACGAAATGAGATTGAAAGGATTTTCCGTATGTATTCTTGCTGCTTTGGCTACTGCTTGCAGTACGCCGGATAAGGTAGCTTCTGGTGATGATTATACGCAATACGTAAACCCGTTTATCGGAACTGATTTCACGGGCAATACCTATCCCGGGGCACAGGCACCGTTCGGTATGGTTCAGTTGAGTCCGGATAACGGCCTTCCGGGATGGGACCGCATCTCTGGCTATTTCTATCCCGACAGCACGATTGCCGGATTCAGCCATACGCATTTGTCGGGTACGGGGGCAGGCGACTTGTATGATATTTTGTTTATGCCGGTAACTGTGCCCTATAAAGAGGCAGAGGCTCCGCTGGGTATCCATTCAAAGTTCTCGCATGATACAGAGTCGGCATCGGCAGGATATTATAAAGTAATGCTTGATGATTATGGAATTCAGGTGGAACTGACGGCAACAGAACGTTGTGGAGTACAGCGTTATACATTCCCCGAAGCTGAATCGGCTATCTTCTTGAACTTGGCAAAAGCTATGAACTGGGATGTGACTGAGGATTCTTATATTGAGGCGGTTGACTCGGTTACGGTGCGTGGATACCGTTTCTCAGACGGATGGGCACGTGGTCAGAAAGTTTATTTCTGTTCTCGCTTTTCACGTCCTTTCAAACAGATGAGTCTGGATACGGTGCTGATTGAAAAAGAAGGACTGAAATTAAGTAATGGGGTGATAGCACGCTTTGATTATCAGACGCATAAGGATGAACAGATAACGGTGGTTACTGCTATTTCAGGAACGAGCATGGACGGGGCTGAAAGAAACCTGCTGGCAGAAGCTCCTCATAATGACTTTGATGCTTATCTGAAGAAGGCAAAATCTTTGTGGAACAAAGAACTGGGTAAAATAGAAATTGAATCGGACAATGTAGATGATAAAACCGTATTCTATACTTCTTTGTATCACAGCATGTTGGCTCCTACAATTTACAGCGATGTGGATGGAGCTTATTACGGGCCTGACAAGCAGGTGCATAAGGCAGAGGGATGGACGAACTATAGTACTTTCTCTTTGTGGGATACCTACCGTGCGGCTCATCCGTTGTTTACCTATACTCAGCCCGAACGCACGAATGATATGGTGGAATCGTTTATTGCCTTTTTCGAACAGAACGGGCGTTTGCCGGTGTGGAATTTCCAGGGAAGTGAAACGGATATGATGATCGGGTATCATTCGGTTCCGGTTATCGTGGATGCTTATTTGAAAGGTATAGGCGACTTTGATGCAGAAAAAGCATTGGAAGCTTGTGTGAAAACGGCTAATCTGGATGAATATCGAGGTATCGGAATATATAAAGAGAAAGGCTATGTGCCTTATGACTTGAAACCGTATGAAAACTGGTCGCTTTCAAAGACTTTGGAGTATGCGTTCGATGATTATTGTATTGCACGCATGGCTGAGAAGATGGGAAAAACGGAAGTGATGGAAGAGTTTGATAAGCGGGCTGTTAACTACAGGAATGTCTTTAATCCGGCAACATCATTCATGCAGCCGCGTGCTTTGAATGGTGACTTTATTGCTGATTTCCGGGCTGATGCTTATACGGAGGATATTTGTGAAAGCAACGGATGGCAATACCTTTGGTCGGTGCAGCATGACATTGAAGGGCTGATTGGCTTGACGGGTGGAACGGAACGGTTTGCTCAGAAGCTGGATAGTATGTTTACTTATCAGCCAACTGATGATGAGGAACTTCCTATCTTCAGTACAGGTATGATCGGGCAATATGCGCATGGAAATGAACCAAGTCATCATGTGGCTTATCTGTATAATTATGTAAACCAGCCTTGGAAAGGACAAAAGTATTTAGCTCAAATCATGCACAACCTTTACACGAACACACCAGACGGACTTTGTGGGAATGAAGACTGTGGGCAAATGTCGGCTTGGTATGTTATGAGTGCTATGGGATTTTATCCTGTGAATCCGGTGTCGGGCATTTATGAAATAGGAACTCCTTTGTTTCCGAAGGTTCAACTTCATTTGTCGAATGGAAAGGTCTTCACTGTATTGGCTCATCATGTCAGCCGTGAGAATGTTTATGTCCAGTCGGTAAAAGTCAATGGGGCTACTTATGATAAACCCTATATCACCCATCAGCAAATTATGGATGGAGTAACGTTGGAGTTTGAGATGGGCAGTATGCCGGGAAAGGCTTGGTATTAGTCTGGAAGTTTGTACCTTTTCAGAATGCTGATTTTGTAAAGGTAAGTGATAAGAGTTTTATCACAAGGGATGATTCTCTGTGATAAGAGGAATACTAAAATGAGGTATGAAAAAAATTGGATATAATGAAATAATACGTTTCTTCGATAACGAATGTTCGGCAGAAGAGAGAGAAGCTATTATCCGTTGGGTCAATCAGTCGGATGAAAACGCTCGTCTGTTTTTTTCATGGGAAGAAATGTATATGCTGGGAAAGGCAGACCCTGAACGTGAAGAGCAGTTGGTTCGGAAGGCGGAAAAGAAATTGGATGCTTTTATTGCTGCCGAGAAACAACGCCGTTCTTTTGTATTGCGTGTACACACGCTGATGAAGTATGCGGCTGTAGCTGTTGTCCTGGCTGTTTTTTCCGGGATAGCTTTGTATATGTTCGGCTTCCGTTCAGACAGCAATCTGCTGGTTGTATCAACTTTGGCTGGTGAAAAAAAGGAGGTCGTTCTTCCCGACGGCAGCAAAGTATGGTTGAATGAAAATACGGTACTGAAATATCCTGCAGAATTTGCCAGTGATAAACGTTTCTTGGATTTAGACGGAGAGGCTTACTTTGAGGTTACAAAGGATAAGCACAAGCCGTTTGTTGTGAAAAACCCGGCAATGAGCGTGCAGGTACTCGGTACAAAGTTTAACTTTAAGGGAAATGCCATAGGCCGGATTGCTGAAGCTTCTTTGATAGAAGGGGAAATCAAAGCCATAGGAAATAATGATGAAGGGGCTATAACGCTGGTACCCGGGCAAAAGGTGGAACTGAATGTTGTGACAAAGCAAATGAAGGTTGCGGAAGCGAATACAGCTCTTGATGCAGTATGGCATAACAACTTGATTCCTTTTAAGAATGCTGACATTTTCAGCATTGCCGAAACGCTGGAAACATTATATGGAGTAGATATAATTCTCTCGCCGGATATCAGCGGACTGAAAACTTATTCTGGTGTATTAAAAAAGAAAGATTCAATAGATGAGATGTTGAAGATTTTACAGACTATACTTCATATTCATTATGAAATACGTCAGAATACCATATTCTTGTCATTAAATAAATAATCCCTTGAGTGAAATGATGATAAAAAAAGCTTTAGTTTTGGCATGTGGCATCGGAACGATGCTTTTGGTTGCATGTTCTGCAGATGTTGCAGTAGAAAAAGATTACGCTGCTTCTGTAAACCCGTTTGTGGGAACAGGTGGACATGGACATACGTTCCCGGGAGCAGTGGTTCCGAACGGTATGATTCAACCAAGTCCTGATACCCGTATTGATGGATGGGATGCCTCTTCGGGCTATTATTACGAAGATTCATTGATGAATGGCTTTTCGCATACCCATCTCAGTGGAACCGGATGTGCAGATTATGGAGACTTTCTGCTGATGCCTACGGTAGGCGAACAGGTTTGTAACCCTCAGGATTTTTCGAAACAGAATTTGCCTTTTGCTTCAAACTTCTCACATGCCAGTGAAGTGGCAGAACCGGGATATTATTCTGTATTTCTTGACCGCTATGGAGTGAGGGCTGAAATGACCGCAACGAAGCGGGCAGCTCTTCATCGGTTTACCTTTCCTGAAACGGAAAAGGCTGGCTTTATCTTGGATTTAGATTACTCTATACAGCATCAAACCAATCTGGATATGCAGGTGGAGGTAGTAAGCGATACTGAAATCCGCGGACATAAACTGTCTCAATACTGGGCTTTTGACCAGCAGCTGAGTTTTTATGCAAAGTTCTCGAAACCGTTTACTTATGAGGTGCTTCGTGATACATTGATTGACCAGAACGGAAAGAAACAGCCGCGTTGTAAGGTATTGCTTCAGTTTGCCACTCAGAAAGATGAGCAGGTGATGGTGAAGATGGCTGTATCGGCAGTTGATATGGAGGGAGCACAGAAGAACTTGGAGGCTGAAATACCTGGATGGGATTTTGAAGGTATCCGGAAATCTGCCCGTCAGGCATGGAATAACTATCTTTCCAAGATAGATGTGACTACTGCTGAGCAGGATGACAAAACGATTTTCTATACCGCAATGTATCATACGGCAATCAGTCCAAACTTGTTTACCGATGTAGATGGTCGTTATTTGGGCATGGATTTAAAAACACATCAAGGTGATGTAAATCAGCCTGTATATACGACGTTCTCTTTGTGGGATACTTTCCGGGCTCTCCATCCTTTGCTTTCTATCATTGATCCGGCAAAGAATAATGATTATATCCGTTCCTTACTTTTGAAGGCGCAAGAAGGTGGCGTATTGCCTAAATGGGAGTTAGCCGGAAATTATACGGCAACAATGATTGGATACCATGCAGCTTCTTTGATGGCAGATGCTTATACAAAAGGATATGCTGATTTTGATCTGAATGAGGCTTATAAGGCTTGTATCCGTGCTGCAGAATACGATACTACCGGCATTAAATGTCCGGAACTGGTGTTGCCTGTATTGATGCCGATGGCTCGATATTATAAAAATACATTAGGATATATTCCTTGTGACCGTGAAAACGAGTCGGTAGCTAAGGCGCTGGAATATGCATACGATGATTATTGTATTTCCATATTGGCTGAAGCCGTAGGTGATTATAAGAACCAGGAAAAATATGCCAAGTTTGCCAAAGCTTATGAATTGTATTTTGATCCGTCTACCCGTTTTATGCGCGGGTTAGATTCAAAAGGAAAATGGCGCACTCCGTTTAATCCCCGAGCTTCTAATCATCGTAATGACGACTATTGTGAAGGTACTGCATGGCAATGGACCTGGTTTGTTCCTCATGATGTTGAAGGATTAGTTGGATTAATGGGAGGTGAAGATGCCTTTGTAGGTAAGCTTGATTCACTGTTTACTGCCTCTTCGCAGATGGAAGGAGAAGTGGTTTCGGCTGACATTACCGGTTTGATCGGTCAGTATGCGCAAGGCAATGAACCGAGCCATCATGTTATTCATATGTATAACTATGTAAACAGACCTTGGCAGACACAAGAACTGCTTGACCGCGTGTTTAAGGAACAATATCGTAATGACCCCGATGGCTTGTCGGGAAATGAAGATTGCGGACAGATGTCGGCTTGGTATATCTTGAACTCAATGGGATTCTATCAAGTCTGTCCGGGTAAGCCTGTTTATTCCATTGGTCGTCCTATCTTTGACAAAGTGGTTATTAATTTGCCTGAGAATAAAACATTCACTATTACAGCCTTGAATAACTCAAAGGAGAATAAATATATACAGGCTGTTAAATTGAATGGAAAAGACTTGGTAACTCCGTTTTTCGAGCATAAGGATATGATAAACGGAGGAACACTGGAATTTGTGATGACAAATCAGCCGACTCAATGGGGCGTAATGAAATAATATCTATTATATAAATTATAAATAAGCCATGAAAAAATTATCATTACTTATTTTACTGGCCGGATTTTTCGGTTTGGCAAAAGCTGCTAACATAGATTATGCTGATTATGTTAGCCCGTTGGTTGGAACTCAATCAACATTTGAATTGTCCACAGGAAATACTTATCCCGCGATAGCAAGACCTTGGGGGATGAATTTCTGGACTCCCCAGACAGGAAAAATGGGAGATGGATGGACTTATCAGTATACAGCAAATAAAATTCGTGGATTCAAGCAGACTCACCAGCCCAGCCCATGGATCAATGATTACGGGCAGTTTGCCATTATGCCGGTGGTTGGAAAGCCTGAATTTAATGAAGATAAGCGTGCCAGCTGGTTTGCTCACAAAGGTGAAGAAGCCAAAGCATATTACTATAAAGTGTATTTGGCTGAATACGATATCGTAGCCGAACTGACTCCTACCGAGCGTGCTGCCATGTTTCGCTTTACTTTCCCGGAAAGTGAGCATTCATACATTGTAGTCGATGCTTACGATAAAGGTTCATATGTAAAGATTGAACCGGAAAAGAATCGTATTGTTGGCTATTCTACCCGTAATAGCGGAGGGGTTCCTGCTAATTTCAAGAACTATTTCGTGATAGAATTCGATAAGCCGTTTACTTATCGGGCTACAGTAAAAGATAGCTTGCTGACAGAAAACAGCCTGGAACAGCAGGCTAATCATGCAGGGGCTGTCATAGGTTTCTCAACTCGTAAAGGTGAGGAGGTTCATGTGCGTGTCGCTTCTTCATTTATCAGCGAAGAGCAGGCTGTGTTAAACTTGAACGAATTAGGTCAAGATAACTTTGATGCATTGGTAAGTAAAGGCAAGAATGCTTGGAATGAGGTTCTCGGAAGAATAGAAGTAGATGGAGGCAATCTGGATCAATACCGCACATTCTACTCTTGTTTGTACCGCTCGTTATTGTTCCCTCGGAAGTTTTATGAGATAGATGCCAAAGGACAGGTGGTTCATTACAGCCCTTATAATGGTGAAGTGCTGCCCGGCTATATGTATACGGATACAGGCTTTTGGGATACCTTCCGTTGTCTTTTCCCTTTGCTGAACTTGATGTATCCCTCGGTGAACAAGGAAATTCAAGAAGGACTGATCAATACATACAAGGAAAGCGGATTCTTCCCGGAATGGGCAAGCCCTGGTCATAGAGGATGCATGGTGGGTAACAATTCAGCTTCTGTATTGGTTGATGCCTATATGAAAGGTGTGAAGGTAGAAGATCTGGAAACACTTTATGAAGGCTTAATTCATGGAACAGAAAATGTACATCCGGAAGTTTCTTCAACCGGACGTTTGGGACATGAATATTACAATAAGTTGGGTTACGTGCCTTATGATGTGAAGATTAATGAGAATGCTGCCCGTACGTTGGAATATGCTTATAACGACTGGTGTATTTATCAGTTGGCTAAAGAACTGAAGCGTCCGAAAAAGGAAATTAAACTCTTTGAAAAACGGGCGATGAACTATAAGAATCTGTTTGATCCGGAAACCAAACTGATGCGTGGCAAGAATGCAGACGGCACATTTCAGGCCCCATTCTCTCCGTTGAAGTGGGGAGATGCTTTTACCGAAGGAAACAGCTGGCATTATTCTTGGTCGGTATTCCATGACCCTCAAGGACTGATTAATCTGATGGGAGGTGATAAGGTATTTGTTTCCATGATGGATTCGGTATTTGCTGTTCCTCCTGTATTTGATGACAGCTACTATGGATTCCCGATTCATGAAATCCGTGAGATGACCGTGATGAACATGGGTAACTATGCGCATGGAAACCAGCCGGTACAGCATATGATTTATCTGTATAACTATGCCAAACAGCCTTGGAAAGCGCAATATTGGTTGCGTCAGGTTATGAACCGTTTATATACTCCTACCCCTGACGGCTATTGTGGCGATGAAGATAACGGACAGACTTCTGCATGGTATGTATTTACGGCTTTAGGATTCTATCCTGTTTGTCCGGGTACCGATCAGTATGTCATAGGAGCACCTTTGTTCCGTAAAGCTACCATCCATATGGAAAGTGGAAAGGATGTAGTAATTAATGCCCCGGAGAACAGTGCATCGAATATCTATATACAGGATATGAAGGTGAATGGGCAGGAATATACCAAGAACTATTTCACGCATGATGCGCTGATGAATGGTGCAACGATTGATATTCAGATGGGAAGCAAGCCCAATACATCGAGAGGTGTGAGTGCAGACGATGCTCCATATTCATTTACGAAAGAGTTGGAAAAGAAATAAGAGAGTAGTGATTTACAGAAGTGAGTATGTCAAGGCAATAATGGCGGCGATAGAAACTTGCTGAGACTCTTATTCTGATATTGGGAAAGAGGCGTATGGTACTTGTTTTAAGTAATCATACGCCTCTTTATTTTGTGATTTACAGGTAGGTAAAGTCGTTCATTCTTCTCAAGAAGCAAGTCTCTTGACTGAGAAATATAGGAAAGCAGAACTAAGATATCTTAAATGAGAAGGTCAAATGGTTTTTATGAGGGAACGTAAACCTGTTCTGAAGTTGTGTTTGGAAGTCTGCTCTTTTAGGTAGTTGAAAGTTCGGTTTTTAAATGAATTATACGGAGATGATTATAAAACCAGTCCCAAGGTGAGGAGCATGCCGAAAAGCAGCATGTTGCGTGATGTCTCTCCTAAGATGGAATTCAATTGCTTTCCTCGGTTTATTTTTGCCATCCTTTGTGTGGTAAGGATGTGAGGAATCAGGTAAATCTGAGGGAGCAGTGCGGCATATATTTTCCCTATCATGATAAAATAGACACAACACCAGCAGGCTACCATGCCTAATAGAAAATAAAGAATCAGTCCTGCCCGTGCTCCTAAACGCACCACGAGCGTCCGTTTCCCGCTTAGGGTGTCTTGTTCTCTGTCGCGGAAGTTGTTGACCATGAGTAAAGTATCTATAACCAGTCCACAGGCGATGGAAGCTAAAGTTACAGCGGTGTTCCATTCGTGTGCCATTACATAAAAAGTACATCCAACCGGAACGATGCCGAAAAAGATAAGTACCAATGCATCGCCCCATCCATGATATGCCAGTGGATAAGGACCGGCAGTGTAAAGAAAGGCAAAGAGAATGCACGCAATTCCTACGGGAATCATTTCTATTCCTCCATAGTATAGCAGGCTTAACCCTACGATTCCAGACGCAAGGGTTGTGAGTATAATCCCCACTTTCATGGCTTTTGTAGTGATCCAGCCTTGTGCGCAAGCTCGTTCGGGACCTAAACGGTCTTCTCGGTCGGTTCCTTTAAGGAAATCATAAAGGTCATTGATGAAATTGGCATCTATTTGCATCAGAAAAGCAAATAGAAAGCACAGTAGGGCAGGTGTGAACTGGAAATAGCCATACACATATGCCAGTGCACATCCTATCATGACAGGGATGGAGGCTGCCGTCAAGGTTTTGGGACGAATGGCAAGTATCCATGCTTTAAGTGAGTTGGTTTCAATTATATTCATATCTTTTTAGTTATTTGGGGGCAAAGTTAGTTAAAAAAGGAGGATATAGGAGTCTTATCCAATCAGATTATCTATCTTTACTTTATATTCCAATCATGTATGAGCCGATTTTTAATTTTAGGAGTCATTCCTGTCATGATCATTTTTTCTTCGTGTGCCACAGCCTCTTTTTCAAAGTATAAAGGAGTAGGGCGCATCAAGCAATATGAGTTGTATAGCGAACACTTGCCGGAAGCTTTCGATGGTTTTCGGCTTGCATTTGCATCCGATTTTCATTATGAAAGCCGGTTCACTTCCAAGCGTTTGCATGGCATGGTGAGTGCTTTGCAGCAGATGCAGGCTGATATCCTTTTGTTGGGAGGAGACTATCGGGGACGAAACGGGGGAAATGTAGATGAGTTATTTGACGCATTGTCGCAGGTTCATACTCCATATGGTACCTATGCCGTGATGGGAAATCATGAGCGCGGAGAAGCAGATAGCCTTGTGCGGCAAGCCATGAAGCATACAGGGGTACATTTGCTGGAACATCAGACAGATACTCTGTGGAAGGGAGATGCTTTTATTCAAGTTTGCGGTATACGAAACCCTTTCGATTTGAAGCAGAATGGAGTTTCCCCCACTGTGAGTTTAAAGCCGGAAGATTTTGTCATTATGTTGACCCATACCCCTGATTATGTTGAGGATGTAGATATATCGAATACCGATTTAGCTTTAGCCGGACATACTCATGGGGGACAAGTTAGCTTGTTTAAGCGATGGACTCCGGCTCGTTTCTCGAAATATGGAAACCGCTTCCTTACAGGTATGAAAAAGAACAGTCAGGGGATTCCGGTTATCATAACCAATGGTTTGGGAACTTCCCGTAAAGATATACGTCTGTTTACTCCCAGTGAAGTGGTGCTGATTGTGTTACATCGAAAATGATTCCCTTGATGAGGCTTGGGCTTCAGTCAGCAAGCGGAATACTTCCGGGTGAAGAAAATACCGTACGTCTTTTCCTTGAGCCATACTCTCTCTGATAAATGTAGAGCTGATTTCCAATAGAGGAGTTTGAATAAGCTGGACATGTGGGGGCAAGGTTGCTTCATCTATCTCATAGCCTCGTCGTGGATAAATCAGCAGATGGTAATTGGCGAGGATAACCTCAGGCGATTTCCAGCGGGGAAAAGAGTGCCAGTTATCTGCACCGATAACGAGGTAAAACTCCCGTTCGGGATAGCTTTGTGAGAGTTGCTGAAGCGTATTGACCATATAAGAAGGCCGAGGCAACTTAAACTCAAAATCGGAAGCTATGAAACGGGGATAACCTTTGATGGCAGCTTGTACCAGCTTCAGGCGAAACTGGTCATCCATCAATTCATTTTGTTGCTTCAGTGGATTTTGCGGAGAGACCATGAACCACACTTCATCCAGCTCACTGTATTCACACAGAAAGTTGGCCAGAGCCAGATGTCCGATATGAATCGGGTTAAATGACCCTCCGAAAATCCCGGTTTTTATAGATTTCTTTTCCACTTGCGGTAATTTACGATTTGCCATGCAGTCACCAAAATCATAGCAGTAGCAATGATGTATTCCTCTTTAGCTACAGCCACGATGCCTACAGATAGAGCAGCCAGCCCGATGAAGATACATAAAATCATCATCAGGCGTATTGTTTTTTTAGGGTCTTTTGCCATGTAGAGCGATTATTGGTTAATAAAATCACTGATAACCTTAAAGGCTTCGTTCTGAGCTGTTTCCAAGTCATCGTTTACAATGATAACATCAAATTTATCGGCATATCCCAGTTCAAATTCAGCTTTGGCTATCCGGCTTTCAATTACTTCCGGTGCATCTGTTCCTCTTCCTTGAAGACGGTTGCGCAGCTCTTCTACTGAAGGAGGTTGGATAAAGACAGATAAAGCTCGCTCTCCATAAAACTTCTTGATGTTACATCCGCCAACTACATCTACGTCGAATATTACATTCTGTCCTGCGGCAAGCTGTTTTTCTACTTGTTCCTTCAGCGTTCCGTAAAACCGGTCCTGATAAACCTCTTCGTATTCCAGAAAATCATTGTTGGCAATGCGTTGTTTGAATTCCTCCGGAGAAAGAAAGAAATATTCCACACCGTTCTGTTCCGATCCGCGAGGCGGACGGCTGGTTGCCGATATCGAAAATGCAAGATTCAACCCTTTTGTCAGCAGGTAGTTAATGATGGTTGATTTACCCGATCCTGAGGGTGCTGAAAATATGATAAGTTTTCCCATTACATCACGTTTAATACTTGTTCTTTAATTTGTTCCAGTTCGTCTTTCATCTGTACCACGATGTTCTGCATTTCGGCATGGTTCGATTTGCTTCCGGTGGTATTGATTTCGCGTCCCATTTCCTGTGTAATGAATCCCAGCTTCTTGCCCTGTCCATGCCCGTTGACCATTGTTTCGCGGAAATACTTCAAGTGGTTTGCCAGTCGTTGTTTTTCTTCATTGATGTCCAGTTTCTCAATGTAGTAAATCAGCTCCTGCTCCAGACGGTTCTTATCGTAGTCAGTACTCAGTGTCTTTTCAAGCGCATCTGTGATACGTTCGCGTACTTTCGCTACCCGTTCTTTTTCATACGGCTCTATGGATTGTAACAAGCGCTCGATGTTATTGATTTTTTCTGTAAATTTTCCTTCTAAAGCTTTGCCCTCCTGTTTGCGGAAATCCACTAAATGATTCAGTGCCTCCATGATGGTTTGCCGCACAACATTCCATTCTTCCTCCGTGAGTTCTTGTATATCAACCCTTGTCAGTACATCAGGCATGCGGAGTAAGGTGGAAAACCAGTCTGCAGGAAGAGGAATATGGTAGGTATCGGAAATTGATTTAATTTGGTTATAATAGTTTTCTACTAAAGCTGCATTGATAGGGGTAGCAGTCTCTGTAGCATCTTTTTCAATCCACAAACTGAAATCCACTTTTCCTCGTTCCAGAGTCTGCGAGATTAAAGTGCGTATTTCCATTTCCTTTTCACGGTAAAGCGGAGCGATACGGGTAGATAAGTCCATCGCTTTACTGTTCAGCGACTTGATTTCTACGTTAATCTTCTTGTCTCCAAATGTGGCAGTCGCTTTGCCATATCCGGTCATTGATTGTATCATAGTTTTGGTATTTTAGAATGGCTACAAAGGTAGGAATTTTTTTTTAAAGCAACTTTATGAAAGCATGACAAGCATGCGAAAATCCTTCACTATGTTGTATCGGAGGACGAGGGGGAGATGGAAACAGATCAGGCATTTAAAAACGTCAAGGCGTTTGAATTAAGACGAGCCGGTATGTGCTTTTAAATGTCGAGGTGTTTCTTATGAAACGCTTTGGTGTTTTGGAGGATGCGTTTTGATTCTTGATGGAACTGAAGAAAAGGAAGTATAGGCAAAAAAGAGGGATGAATGAAGTCGGTCTGAAAGCGTTCATTTTAAAGGCAACAAGATAAAAAACGAATAGATTAGAGGGAAGGAGTACAAATAAATAGCTATATTTGCACATTAATAAATTAGATGCGGAAAAATTATGTCATGTATTTTACATATTGAAACTTCAACAGAGGTATGCTCGGTTGCATTGAGCCAAGATTCCTCATGTATATTTACTCAAGAGAGTGCAGGTCGTTATGAGCATGGCGAGAGCCTCGGTACGTATATTGACCAGGCATTGAGTTATGCCGACAGCCATGCCATTCCCCTTGATGCTGTGGCAGTGAGCTGCGGTCCGGGGTCGTACACGGGGTTGCGCATCGGTGTCTCCATGGCGAAGGGTCTGTGTTACGGTCTGGGGGTTCCTCTCATTGCCATCCCTACGCTTAAGCTCATGGGAGTTCCTCTGCTGCTGGGCGATGAACTGCCCGAGGATGCGCTGCTCTGTCCCATGATCGATGCGCGCCGCATGGAGGTGTATTCGGCTGTTTATGACCGAGCACTGAGGGAGGTCTGTCCGCCTGCAGCTGTGGTGGTGGATGCCGGTTCGTTTGCTCCTCAGCTCGAGGAGCATGAGGTGTGGTTCTTCGGCAACGGGGCGATGAAGTGCAGTGGGGTGATTGCTCATCGCAATGCGCGTTTCATTGAGGGGGTGCGTCCGCTGGCGCGGTGGATGTTTCCGCTTGCCGAGCAGGCGCTTGCCCGGGGGGAGTTTGCCGATGTGGCTTACTTTGAGCCGTATTATCTGAAGGAGTTTGTGGCTTCGGTGCCGCGCCGTCTGCTCTGAGAGGCGGACGGGTTGCCCGCTTTTGCCGGTCGTATGGAAACAAACTCATAGGCTCAACACTCAAAAAAAACTCATAACTTAAAAACTCAAAAACTCAAAAACTCATGGAATATAATACCCGACAACGCAAGCTTCCGCTTCCCGAATACGGGCGGAGCGTTCAGCAGATGGTGGATCATGCGCTTACGCTTGCTTCGCGCGAGGAGCGGCAACGCTGTGCCGAAACCATCGTTTCTATCATGGGAAGCATGTTTCCCCATTTGCGTGATGCCGGTGACTCCGACAGCCGTCTGTGGGATCATCTGGCTATCATGGCCGACTTCCGTCTGGATATCGACTATCCGGTAGAGGTGGTGCGCAGGGAGGATTTCCGGGTGCGTCCGGAGCCTATCCGGCGTGAGGCGTCGCACATCCGCTACCGTCATTACGGGCGGCTTATCGAGGATGCCATCGAGGCAGCGTGTGCGCTTGCCGAGGGTCCCGACCGTCGCCGGCTGGTGAATCTTATAGTGAATCATATGAAGAAGGATTATCTGAACTGGAACAAGGACGGGGTGGAGAACCGCAAGATTCTGGACGATCTGTGTGAACTGTCGGGCGGACGTCTGCGGGTGTCACCCGATGAGGTGCGTCTGGGCGAGCCGCGTCTGTTCTTTCCGCGCAAGCGGGCTGCGAGTGCCGACGGGCGCCGCCGTAAGTTCCAGTCGCCGGGCGAAGGTAATCGTAGTGATAACCGTTGACTGAAGAGGGGAGGTAACGGGTATGGCTTCGTTCAGAATTGAAGGAGGGCACCGGCTGGAGGGGACGATTGTTCCGCAGGGTGCCAAAAATGAGGTGCTGCAGGTGGTGTGTGCCACGCTGCTTACTGCCGATGAGGTGGTGGTGGAGAATGTGCCTGATATTGTGGATGTGAATCAGTTGATTGCGCTGCTCCGCGATATGGGAGTGAGGGTGGAACACCGTTCGGAGGGGGTGTATGCCTTCTGTGCCGCGCAGGTAAATCTGGACTTCCTGTGTAGTGAGGATTTTATGCTGCGCTGCTCGCGGCTCCGGGGTTCGGTGATGCTGGTGGGTCCGCTGCTGGCGCGCTTCGGACGGGCGCTGATTTCGCGTCCGGGGGGCGACAGAATCGGGCGACGAAGGCTGGATACACATTTCCGGGGTCTGGAGATGCTGGGGGCTTCGTTTTCGTATGATGCCTGCCGGGGGGTGTATGAGGTGTCGGCTCCGAAGGGACTGAGGGGAACGTATATGTTGCTCGACGAGGCTTCGGTGACGGGTACGGCGAACATCGTCATGGCGGCGGTGCTGGCGCGCGGGCGCACGGTGATTTATAATGCGGCGTGTGAACCGTATGTGCAGCAACTGTGCCGTATGCTGAATGCTATGGGGGCGCGTATCTCGGGCATCGCTTCGAACTTGCTGACTATCGACGGGGTGGAACAGTTGGGGGGATGTGCCCACCGGGTATTGCCCGACATGATTGAGGTGGGAAGTTTCATCGGTATGGCTGCCATGACGGCAGGCGAAGTAACAATCCGCGGGGCGGGCTGTGACTCGCTGGGTATCATTCCCGAGAGTTTCCGCCGGCTGGGTATCGTGCTAGAGCGAAGGGGGGATGATATTTTTGTTCCTCGGCAGGAGCATTACCGCATTGAGTCGTTTATCGACGGGTCGATTATGACGATTGCCGATGCACCGTGGCCGGGACTGACGCCGGACTTGCTGAGTGTGATGCTGGTGGTGGCTACGCAGGCCAAGGGCAGTGTGCTGATTCATCAGAAGATGTTTGAGAGCCGTCTGTTTTTCGTGGATAAGCTGATTGACATGGGGGCGCAGATTATTTTGTGTGACCCGCACCGGGCGGTGGTTATCGGTCATGACCGGGCGTTCAGTCTGAGGGGCGGTAACATGACTTCGCCTGATATCCGCGCGGGGATTGCGTTGCTTATTGCTGCGCTGAGTGCCGAGGGGGTGAGCCATATTCATAACATCGAGCAGATTGACCGGGGGTATCAGCATATCGAGCAGCGGCTTCGGGCGCTGGGTGCGCATATCGAACGGGTGGAGTAAGGGGGTATCGACTTAAAAACTCGTAAACTTAAAAACTAAAAACTTAAAAACTAAAAACTCATCAACTCAAACCGATGATAAAGATTGAAGATGTATATAAGATAGGTGTGCTCGCTAAGCCTCACGGGGTGAAGGGCGAGGTGGTCTTGCAATGTATGGGAGGCGGACTTTCGCATGTGCCGGAATCGGATTTTGTCTTTCTGATGCTCGACGGTATCTTGGTTCCGTTTTTCGTGGAGGAGTTTCGCCTGCGGGGCGACGGAACGGCTTTGCTGAAGCTGGAGGGGATAGATGTTCCTGAGAGGGTGCGCCGCTTTACGGGGGTGGATGTGTATGCCGACCGTGAGGCTTCGTGTGCTCATGAAGGAGAGCCGCTTTCGTGGCAGTGGTTCGTGGGCTTCGAGGTTTATGATGTGGAGCAAGGCTTCCTTGGCTCTGTTGAGCGCGTGGATGATGCTACGGCAAACGTGCTCTTTGTTGTGGTGGATGAGGAAGGGGAGGAATTGCTGATTCCTGCCTGTGAGGAGTTTATCGTGGGAATTGACCGTAAGGGGCGTGTCTTGGATGTGGAGCTTCCCGAAGGGTTGATAGATTAGGTGCTTATGTGCTTGTTTGATCTGACATGGGAATAGGTTGGCTTGACATAGGAACCTGTTTTTGATATACGAACATAAGGTGTTTCGGTGGGCAGGGCTCTGAAATGCTTGGCTGTCCGAAGCCTCGTTGCCTCGTTGACTGAAAAGCCTCGTTGCTTGAGAAACTAAAAAACAAATGTAAACCATATGAGAAAGAAAATTCGCCGCCGTGCTTTCTGGCATAATATCAAGTTTAAGTATCGCCTGACCATCGTGAATGAAAATACGCTGGAGGAGGTGGCAGGACTGCATGTGTCGAAACTGAATGGCCTTTCGGTTTTGTTGTGTGCCTGTACGGTGATTTTCCTGACGGCTGCAGTGATTATTGCGTTTACGCCGTTGCGCAACTATCTGCCGGGGTATATAAACAGTGATGTGCGCCGGCAAATCGTGGAGAATGCGCTGAGGGCGGACTCGCTGCAGCAGGCGCTCGACAGGCAGAACAGGTATATGATGACGGTGCGCGATATTCTGAGCGGAAGGGTGAAGACGGATACGGTGGCTTCGCTGGATTCGCTGACGGATGCACGGGCGGAGCAGTTGATGGAGCGCTCGCGCGAGGAGGAGGAGTTTCGCCGGCGTTATGAGGAGGAGGAACGTTATAATCTGACGGCTGTAACGGGGGCTCACGATGCGGCGGGGATGGTGTTTTTCCGCCCGTTGAGGGCGGCGGTTGCTGTTCCGTTTAATCCGGCGGATAAACATTTCGGGGTGGATCTGGCGGCTGGACCGCGTGAGGGAGTCATGGCTGCGCTCGACGGTACGGTTGTGCTGGCGGCGTATATTGCCGGTGAGGGCCGGGTGGTGATGATTCAGCATGCGCAGAATTTTCTAACGGTGTACCGGCATTGCGGCGGGCTGATGTGTGCCTCGGGCGACCAGGTGAAGGGGGGAGATGTGATTGCGCTTACACAGGACCGTAAGGATGCCGACGGCGGAAGTCATCCGTTTTTCCACTTTGAGCTGTGGCATGGAGGGGTTCCGGTTGATCCGGCTAGGTATGTGGTGTTTTAGATTCGGCTGGCAAGGCTTTGAAATGAAAAAATGAGGAATGAGGAAAATGAGGAAAATGATAAATGAAGAATGAAAAATGAAGAATGGCAACTCAAATATTTATCAACCTAGAAACTTGAACTCAAAAACTTAAAAACTCAATACTCAAGAACTTAAAAACTCAAATCATATGAAGAAGAAACAGATAGCAATATTGGGCTCTACCGGCTCCATCGGAACACAGGCCTTGCAGGTCATAGCCGAGCATCCCGATTTATATGAGGTGTATGCGCTCACGGCGAATAACCGGGCTGAGCTGCTGGCTGAGCAGGCTCGTAAATTCTTGCCGGAAGCGGTGGTGATTGCGAATCCCGATAAGTACCAGTGGCTGAAGGAAGCTTTGGCTGATGTGCCGGTGAAGGTGTATGCCGGTGAGGATGCACTGGCGCAGATTGTGGAATCGGGGCCAGTAGATATGGTGCTTACGGCTATGGTGGGGTATGCCGGTCTCCGTCCTACCATGAATGCTATCCGTGCCGGAAAGACCATTGCCCTTGCCAACAAGGAGACGTTGGTGGTGGCTGGTGAGCTGATTACTGAGCTTGCCGTTAAGCACCGTACTCCGATTCTGCCGGTCGACTCGGAGCATTCTGCCATCTTCCAGTGTCTGGAGCCGGGAAATGAACTGAGCCGGGTGATTCTTACTGCTTCCGGCGGTCCGTTCCGCTCTTTTACGGCGGAACAGCTGGAGCATGTTACGCGTGAACAGGCGCTGAAGCATCCCAACTGGTCGATGGGAGCGAAGATTACGGTCGATTCGGCTTCGATGATGAATAAGGGCTTCGAGGTGATAGAGGCGAAATGGCTCTTCGGGGTTTCTCCTGAACAGATTGAGGTGGTGGTGCATCCGCAATCGGTTATCCACTCGATGGTGGAGTTTGCCGACGGGGCGGTGAAGGCGCAGCTTGGGGTGCCCGACATGCGTCTGCCTATCCAGTATGCTTTCTCTTTTCCGGATCGGGTATCTCTGTCGGGCGACCGGCTGGATTTTGCCAAATGGAATACGCTTACGTTTGAACAGCCTGATACCAAGCGTTTCAGAAACCTGGCTCTGGCATACGAGGCGTTGCATCGGGGGGGAAACTTGCCTTGTATCGTCAATGCGGCGAATGAGGTGGTGGTGGCTGCTTTCCTGAATGATCAGATTTCTTTTCTCGGCATGAGTGATGTGATTGAAAAGACGATGGGGATGGTTCCTTTTATCAAGTCGCCTTCGTATGACGATTATGTGGCAACGGATGCGGAGACGCGCCGCATTGCCGCGGAACTGGTGATTAACCGGAGGGCTGGTCTTTAATTTATGGTCTTTAGGATATAAGAATTTACAGTCTTATGAATTTTAAGACATAAGTACATAAGAACATATAAATTAAATTTGAGTTTTGCAAGTTCGCTTTCATGGTGACAAGTTTATAAGGTGACGAGTTGACAAGGCGCAGAAATGCCCGTTTACTTTTGTAGATAGAGAAAAAGCTTTCTAAAACCCCGTCAGCAGAAGCCTTGTAAACAGAGGTGTTTTCAACTGACAAGGTGGGTACTTATAAACTCAAAATTCATAATTCAAAACTTAAAACTTACAAACTTAAAACTGAAAAACTAAAAAACTAACGCAAATGGAAACATTTCTGATTCGCGCTCTCCAGCTGATTCTCAGCCTTTCGCTGCTGGTTATCGTACACGAGGGCGGACATTTCTTTTTTGCACGTCTGTTTAAAATCCGTGTGGAAAAGTTTTATATCTTTTTTGATCCCTGGTTCTCGCTCTTCAAGTTCAAACCGAAGAACAGCGAAACCGAGTATGGAGTAGGATGGTTGCCTTTAGGAGGGTATTGTAAAATAGCCGGAATGATTGATGAGTCGATGGATACCGAGCAGATGAAGCAGCCGGCACAGCCTTGGGAGTTCCGCTCTAAACCGGCATGGCAGCGTCTGCTGGTGATGATTGGCGGGGTGATGATGAATTTCCTGCTTGCGCTTTTCATCTATTCCATGATTCTGTTTACTTGGGGCGACCAGTATGTGGCGCTGAAAGATGTGTCGTATGGGATGAAGTTTAATGAAACGGCTCAGCAGATTGGCTTCCGCGACGGGGATATCCTTCAGAGTGCCGACGGAAAAGAACTGGTGCGCTTTGATATGGATATGATTCGCAGCATTGTCGAGGCGCGTGAGGTGACTGTAATGCGTCAGGGGGTGGAGACTAAAATCCTGATGCCGGAGCTGAGCCTGCTTGAGGTGGCGCAGCAAGACCCGATGTTCGTGGATTATCTTTATCCGAATGTGGTCGACTCGGTTCTCCCCAGAGGGGCTTTCTGTAAGGCTGGCGTGCAGAAGGGTGACCTTCTGCTGGCTTTTAACGGGAAGAGCCTGAACTCATGGAATGCGTTCATGGAGGAGATGGATCGACTTCGTACGCGTGCGGAAGTGGAAAAATTGCCTTCGGCTTCGTTTGAACTGGTCTTCTCGCATGAGGGATTGTGTGATACGGTGACGGTTCATACCGGCAGCGATTTCCGCGTGGGGGCTATAGGAAGCCGCCCGGATTATAACGTTACTACGCTGAATTATGGCTTCGGGGAGTCGTTCCCTGCCGGAGCTGCCTTGGGGGTGCATACGCTGAAGGGCTATGTAAACGATATGAAGTATGTTTTCACGAAAGAGGGAGCGAAGAGTGTGGGCGGATTCGGTACCATCGGAAGTATCTTTCCCAAGGTGTGGGACTGGGAGCGGTTCTGGTCGATGACGGCGTTCCTCTCGATTATCCTTGCCTTCATGAATATTCTTCCTATTCCGGCGCTCGACGGAGGGCATGTCTTGTTTCTGCTTTATGAAATTATTGCCCGCAGAAAACCGAGCGATAAGTTCCTTGAATATGCGCAGATGGTGGGGATGTTCCTGCTGTTCGGCTTGCTTATCTGGGCGAACTTCAATGATGTGCTGAAATTCTTGTTTTAATCAATAAAACTACATGAATTCGGTGGCGGGGCAACAAAACTTGATCACTTTGTTGCCCCGCCTGCTGTATGTTGTCGGAAAAACTCCGTTTCTTCCCGGCAGTCTTGTCCGGCAGGCAGGAGCGTGGAAAAACGGAACTGAAGTGAAATTAGAAACCGAATAAAATAATGACGATGAAAAAACTTTTGTTGACTCTATTGATTGGAGGAGGTGCGTTAGTGCATACCTCTTATGCCGTGGGGCAGGAACGCCTTCCGGAGTATTTGCAGGCGGAGAAATTTACAAAGGAAAAGCTGAAAACCATGCTGTTCTCGACTATGGTCGATCCGCACTGGTCTTCTGACGGGAAGATTTTTTGGTATGAATATAAAACCAGTGAAGGTACCTTCTGGTATGTAGTGAATCCTTCTGCCCGTTCCAAGGAACTTCTTTTCGACCGTGATGAGTTGGCGGCGCAGCTCAGTGAGGTGGTTCGTGATCCGTTTGAGGCCCGGCAGCTTCCGTTGCGTAACTTGAAGTTGAAAGACGACGGACGGACGTTTACGTTTGAGGTGGTTTCCTCACGTGAGGTGAAGCCGGAGAAAGGCCAGAAGGAAAAAAAGGAAAAAAACGAGGTGTTTTACTTTGTCTATGACTTTCCTTCCCGGAAACTGACCCACTTGGATGACGGGAAGAAGGAACCGGAGCGGATGGACTGGGCTTCGGTCTCGCCCGACGGACAGACGGTGGTGTATGCCAAAGACTGCAATCTGTTCCGCATGAGCATGGCTGATTACCGCAAGGCGCAGAAGGACGAGAAAGACAGCACCATCGTGGAGGTGCAACTCACTGATGATGGAACTCCCGATTTTGGATATGGCATTCCTTACAGTATGCTGAACACAGATACACTCTGCAACGGGAAGCGCCGTTGGGTATATGGTTGCTGGTCGCCCGACTCCCGTCATTTCGTGACTATCGTGTCTGATGACCGCTCCGTAAAGCCTTTATGGGTGATTAATGCGCTCGCCGACCCACGCCCCACGCTGGAAACTTATAAATATCAGATGCCCGGAGAAATGACCGCTCCCGAGGAGCATTTGTATCTGTTTGATATGACAGCGAATACTCGCCGCGAAATCCGTACAGCTGCATGGAAAAACCAGTCGCTCGCATTGGAATACCGTCCGCAGGAGCAGAAAGAACGCGACCGTGAGTGGAATTCTCCCGTATGGCAGGGCGATAACAACCGCTTCTTCCTGACTCGGAGCAGCCGCGACCTGCACCGCATCGATCTCTGTACATACACGTTGGGACAGGATTCGGTGGTGCCTGTAGTGCGTGAGCGGATGAATACGTATCAGGAAACCCGTCCTGTGCATGTCTTTGGCGGGGGCAAGGAGTTTATCCAGTGGAGTGAGCGCGACGGATGGGCGCATCTTTATCTTTATGATGACAAGGGAAATTTGAAAAACCGCATCACGAAGGGGCCTTGGCATGTGGAGCGTGTGGTGAAGGTGGATGAAGCTTCGCGTACGGTGTATTTCATCGCTAACGGGCTTGAGAAAGGGGAGCATCCGTATCATGAGCAGCTTTACCGTGTGAATGCCGACGGAAGCGGTCTGAAGCGGCTCACGGAGGGCGATTTCTTCCACCAGCCGGAGATGGATGATGATGCCCGGTATATAGTGGATAATTATTCGCGGGTGAACACCATCCCCTGCACGGTGGTGCTCGACCGCAACGGAAAGGAGGTGATGAAGCTTGAAGAGAGTGATTTCTCCGGACTGAAGGCTGCGGGGTATCAGTTTCCCGAACTGTTTACGGTGAAGGCTGCCGACGGGGTTACCGACTTGTATGGAGTGATGTATAAACCTTATAATTTTGACTCGACCAAGGTTTATCCCATCATCGACTATGTGTATCCGGGACCTCAGGTGGAGGCGGTGTATTATCCGTTTACGCGGATGAGTGTGCGTACTGACCGTCTGGCACAAGCCGGATTTATCGTCATTTCGGTGGGACAGCGCGGCGGACATCCTTCCCGTTCAAAGTGGTATCATAACTACGGATATGGTAATCTGCGTGACTATCCTCTGGCCGATCATAAGGCTGCCGTCGAGCAGTTGGCTGCCCGTCATTCGTTTATAGACATTGACCGCGTAGGCATTCACGGACATTCGGGCGGAGGATTTATGTCTACAGCCGCTATCTGCCAGTATCCCGACTTTTACAAGGCTGCCGTATCGTGTGCCGGAAATCATGACAACCGCATTTACAATCGCTGGTGGAGTGAAACACACCACGGGGTGAAAGAGGAAATAACAGCCGAGGGCGATACTACTTTTGCCTATAAGATTGCCACGAATCCTGAAATCGTGAAGCAGCTCAAGGGGCATCTGATGCTGGTGCACGGCGACATCGACAATAACGTGCATCCTGCCAATACGTTCCGGGTGGTAGATGCGCTGATCCGTGCCGGCAAACGCTTTGACATGCTCATTCTTCCCGGACAGCGTCATGCTTTCGGTACGATGGATGAGTATTTCTACTGGCGTATGGTGGATTATTTCTCAAAGTATCTCAAAGGGAAATGTGAAGATTCGGTGGATATTCCGAAGCGGTGAAGTTGTGGAGGAACTTTCTCCTTCAGCTTCAGAAATGAAGCTTGATTAGAATAATCTTATTTAAAAAGACCGTATCATGTGCTGCATTCAAGCCCTGATACGGTCTTCTTTTTCTTAGCCTTCAGTTTTTCCGTAACTGTTGCGGCAGGTGTGTGTTCTCTCCGCCATTTTTTCTCCGGCAGTTGATTTACTTGCTTCTGCAAGTTGAAATCTTTCATCCCGAACCGGTCGAAGCACCGCTGCCTTTATGCGGATGGAGAATCTGGCAACGGGTTGGGGCAAGCAGCAGAACCAGCGGAGCAGGCAGCCAACTCCAGCAGATTCTCGTAGACCGGATGCAGTTCTTCGGGCGTGTAACCGCTCCGGATGCGCCACTCTTGCGGATAAAGATTATTGGCTCGGTTTCCTAAATTCTTCACAAAACCGAGTGGCACGTGGCGGTAAGTCACCAAGACATATCCTTTGGGAACAGACGAGTCGAGTATGATGGCTTCTCTGCGCAGATAAGACAGCGCTTGGGCAAGCGTCAGATCCGTCTGTGGAAATGCATCCTTGCACAGAACGGTGCTCATGGCAAGCGTGTGCGAAGGCATCCAGTCTTTTCCCTTCAGTTCGGCAAGGGTAATTCCGGCATGAAGAATGCGAAGCGATTCCTTCAGCTCGTCGTAAAAACCGGCATAATCCGCAGGGATAGCTATGGCAAGGGTGTCCTCTATGCGGAACGAGAAATTACCGGCATGCTGAATCCACGCCTCCGTTTCCTTGGGGAAGGAGACTCCTGAAACTTTGCTTCCCTTCTGCATCGCCTTTCCTTTTCCACCTTTCCGGAATCCTTCTGCTTTCCTTCCTCTTCTTTCCGCAGCATCGGTATAGACGGTTTCTGCTATTGTTCTGCGAGAGTAGACCGAGGCAGGCTTTTCTTCTTCGCTGTCACCCGATGGTGAAATACCGTCAGCAAACCATTCACCGCCGTTGCCGGCATGACAGCCGTCAGCTTCTTCCCGGCGGGTATTCTCCCCGGTGAAGCAGAAATTTCCCGCTTCGGAATCCGGCTTCTTGCGGAGCACTGCCACAAACAGTCCTTCGCCCGAAGTGTGATGAGGCAAGAAACGGTACACTGGAAAATCCTCCCCGGTGAGATTTCCCGTAATCCCCCATTCCGTTTCAGTATCTACCGGAAGAACTTCAGCCCCTAACGTCGAGGCAATCCACGCCACATTGTCCTCGTTCTCTTCGCGGTTAAAGGTGCAGGTACTGTAAATCAAAATTCCTCCCTGTTTCAGACAAGGCCAGATATCAGCCACGATACGACGCTGACGCTTCCAGCAGAGTTCCACTCCTTCTGAACTCCATTCGCTGATGGCCCTGTCATCTTTGCGGAACATCCCTTCGCCCGAGCAGGGCACATCGGTGAGGATGACATCAAACCTTTCCTCCAGCCGGGAGAAGTCGGCAGGGTCATTGTTAGTCACAATAACCTCCGGATTTCCCCATTTGATGAGATTTTCAGCCAATACCTGCGAGCGTGCACGCATCACCTCATTTGCCACGAGCAGGCTTCCCTGCGGCAGGCAGTTGCGCACAAGGGTGGACTTCCCTCCCGGAGCAGCGCATAGGTCGAGCATGACCACCGGGCGGTTTACATAGCGGCGGACGGCTTGCGCGATAAACATCGATGCCGCCTCTTGCACGTAATAGAATCCGGCATGGAAGAGCGGGTCGAAGGTGAAAGCTGGGCGTCGGTTCAGATAAAACCCGTTGTCGGTCCACGGAACAGGATGGGCTTGGGGTGGGGCAGGGGCATTCTTTCCGGTATTGGTCCGGATGCTGACCGGCTCGTCTGCCTGTAACGCTCGGCAGAGGGCATTGCATTCGGCTTCTCCCATGAGTTGTCGGGTTCGTTCGATAAATTCAGAAGGTAGGTTGGGCATGGGTTTTAGTTTTTAAGTTGATATGTTTTTAGTTTTTAAGTTCTTAAGTTTTTAAGGTGAATCGTTGACAAGGTGCCAGATATCTTTTCATTCTTCATTTTTCATTATTCATTCATTGCTCCGCAGTGCGGACAGATACCTTTTCTCCGCATCTTCGCCCCGCAAGCCCCACAGACATACGGATAACCCGACGCGCCTTTTAGCTGCTTGAAGACCCATACAGAGTAAGCAGTCAGACAGAGGTATGCTCCATATACCGGCAGACAGGTGAGAAAGATATATAAGAAGATGCAACACGCCGCCACTCCCGTGAGATAAAACAGCGCCACCTCCACCGAAGTCTGATGAAACAAGTCATCTAGCATGGCTATCCCCATTAGGATGATGAGCCAGATGCAAAAGATGAACAGTCCGATGATGAAAGGCAGCTGAAACGGGTTGAGCGAGGGGTTGTAATAATACGCCTCCCACACCGATGGGCTGAAGTGCAGTATCGAGTTATAGAGTGTGGCAGCCACAGCCATCAGCCACGAGAGCGACAGAGGAAAGATGCTGTCAATATCATTCAGACCGATGAGCCGGATCTGCTTGCGCCGCACGGCACGCACGGCAAACCATAGTGCAAATCCGGCAGAGATAACCAGAAACGGCACCGTATGCGAGCTACTGAACCATAGGATACCCTGCGAGATAGGGTCGACCGGAACGATGCCTTGCAGGAGCCTCTGTTCGGGAAGCCATCCGATGGTTTCCTGATCGCGTGCCACCTTTACCCACAGGGAATAGATGGAATCATCGGGATGGACGGCAAACTCCGCCACCACCAGTTGGTCGCCCTGCACCACCGCCAGCGAGTCGGTGAGCGGCAGATGATAGAGCCACAGCGTATCAGCCACCACCTTGAAGTTGGCATTCAGCCTGTACGGACGCGAAATTTCCTCCGCTTCCGTACTTCCGGTTCCTTCTGCAGACTCCGTTTCTTCTGCAGCCGCCTGCTGAAGCACACGCTCCGCCCGCATCTGCTGCACACGCTCCGTCAGCAGAAGAGGTTTCTCCTTTGCCGATGCACCGGAATGCTCTGTCAGCATCCCCTGCACATCTTCAGCCCCGAATCCCTCCGCTGCAAAAACCACAGCGAGGCAGAAGCCGATGAGTACCGGAAAAAAAGCCTTCCACCTCATTCCTCTGAATCAGCATAAACTTTCATCTGACATACCTTGCAGTCGAACTCCAGCCGGAACCGCCGTCCGTCGGAACTCACCAGATAATACGGCTCGCGGAACGGAGCACGCACCTTGTGATGCACCGGACACCAGCCCATGCTATATCTCAGACAATGCTTGCAGAACATCAGCACCGCACCGCGAGACGGCTCCAGCTCGAATGCCGGAGCTACCCGCTTCACCCCATGGTCATGATAAAACGCAGCCGCACGGCGGTTCATCACATTCCCCAGATACGTTAGCTCGGCAGCAGGATAGGGGTGCGTCGTTGCTTTATGTAATACCGTTTCGCGGCGGTAATTCAGCCGCCGTGTCCTCAGCAGCGCCTCCGTGGCACGCCGGCGCAGATCCGCCAGCACTGACGAAGGAATAAACCAGTTGTCTGAAAAATCAACCCCGATGCTCCGCGCCACCAGCGGTGTACCCCCCAGCTTGGCCAGCTGCGTACGCCGGTTCTCATCCTGAGGCGAGCGTGCCGTTTCCTTGGCATATTCAATGGCAGTCGAAGCCCGGTTCCCATCTTCGTCAGTCAGGGTCAGTGTAAAGCCGAAAGCATTCTCACTGAGATTCATATCCACCTCTATCCTGCGCACAGCCGATTGCCGCTGCAGGGTCCGTTCGAATTCCTGGTCGAAGTTACGGTACAGTCGCGTTTTCGGCACCACATGAGGCACTTCCTGTAAAAAGAGTTTGTTTCCTTCCACTCGGTTCACACGGAAGCCTTGCAGCCGCCCTTGCCCGTCGAGGAAACATAGCCCGTCGCCGTTGGCAAAGCGCTTGACGCCCGCCACCGTAATCCACGAGCGTCCCACCTCCTTCACCGTGCCCACTTCCTCACCCATTGACTTGGGTGTATCAAACGAGAAAATCCCCCCGTTGCGTCCGTGAGCCAGATAATCGGTGAATCCCCGGTTGAAACTCTTCTCTGGCAGCGGGTCAAAGCCCAAATCCACCTTTCCCGATGAAGCTCGCCGGTACTCCTTTCTTCGTTTGAAGATAGCATCCAGCTTTTTACGGTACCATGCCGTGACATTCTTCACATATGCTACATCCTTGAGCCGTCCCTCAATCTTGAGCGACGAAGCCCCCGCATCGAGCAGTGCTTCCAGATTCTCCGTCTGGTTCAAATCCTTGAGCGAAAGCAGATGCCGGTTCCGCACCACCGTCCGCCCGTCGGCATCCACCATATCGAAAGCCAGCCGGCAGAACTGCGCACACTCCCCCCGGTTGGCGCTGCGGCCGTAACACGCCTCACTCACATAACACTGACCGCTGAAGCTCACACACAGTGCCCCGTGAATAAACACCTCAAGCGGCGTATCGGGACATGCCTTGTGAATCTGCGCAATCTCACCGAGCGAAAGCTCGCGCGGAAGCACCACCTGACGGAACCCCGCCTCGTGCAGGAAACGTACCCTCTCAGCCGAGCGGTTATCCATCTGTGTACTGGCATGCAGCGCGATGGGCGGCAGGTTGAGACGCATGATACCCATATCCTGCACAATGATGGCATCCACCCCGATGCGGTAGAGCGCGGCAATCATCTCCTCCGTACGCAGCAGCTCCTCATCGGTCAGGATGGTATTGACAGCCACATAAATGCGCACATTAAACTGATGGGCATACTCTACCAGGCGGGCAATATCGTCGAGCGAATTCCCCGCAGCTGCCCTTGCCCCGAAGCAGGGAGCCCCGATGTAAACGGCATCGGCACCGTGATTAACCGCCTCAATGCCGCACTCCAAGTTACGGGCAGGGGCAAGCAGTTCTATAAAACGAGGATGAGTCATAATGCAATTATCTGATTAAGTTAATATCGTAAGGCGTTTCCTGATACACATAATAATTAAGCCAGTTGGCAAAAAGCAGATTGGCAGTGCTGCGCCAGCGCACCAGTGGACCTTGTTCTGGGTCGTCGTTGCGGTAATAGTTCCGTGGCAGGTCAATAGGCAAATTCTTGTCAAGGTCGCGGCGGTATTCGCCGTCAAGAGTGAGTGGCGCATATTCCGAATGACCTGTCACAAAGAACTCACGTCCGCCTCTCGCCATGACGATGTGGATGCCTGAATCGGCAGACTCAGAAATGATGCTTAGCGATTGATTCTTTTCTATATCTTCTTTCCTTATTTCCGTATGCCGGCTGTGCGGAACGAAGAATACATCATCAAATCCGCGGAAAATGGGCAACTGCTGAAAGCCCTTGCAAACATGGTGTTCGAAGATGCCGAACATCTTTTTCTCAAGCGGATATTTGGGAATGCCGTAGTGATGATAAAGACCCGCCTGCGCAGCCCAACAGATGTAAAGGGTGGAAGTAACATGCGTCTGTGCCCAATCGAAGATTCCGGTGATTTCATCCCAATATCCCACTTCCTCAAAGTTCAGATGCTCTACGGGAGCTCCGGTGATAATCATTCCGTCATATTTTTCGTTGCGCATTAATTCGAAGTCTCGGTAAAAAGCGCGCATATGCTCTATGGGCGTATTTTTAGGCGTATGACTTTTCAGCTTCATGAAACTCACCTCAATCTGCAAGGGCGAGTTTGAGAGCAGGCGGATAAGGTCTGTCTCGGTGGTGACTTTAATGGGCATGAGATTGAGAATGACAATCTTCAGCGGACGGATGTCTTGTGTTGATGCTCTCGAATTGTCTATCACGAAGATGTTTTCTTCCTTAAGCAAGTCAATAGCAGGTAAGCAATCGGGTAAGTTTAGTGGCATGGTGCTTCGTATTTTTGTATTTTGTGCAAAAGTACGAAAAACTTCATAATGTTCTGTCAAAAAGCAAAGGGAATCGAGAGACAGCCTGTGTCTTTCAATTCTTTGTCGTGTTGGTTTGTTGTGATAGGTTCAGTATGTGTACGGCATCTACTGGATGCGAGAGTCAGATGCGTATAGAGAATGGGCAGGCGATATACGTAGCTGATGAGTTTCTGGTTTCATAGGAGACTAGAATTAGTCGGGAGGAGTAAGTTGCGTGGAATGGAGAGTAGAGTTTTACCGGAAAGTTTTCCTCTGGTTCATTGGGAAGACAGCATGCAAAGCCCTGTCACGCTTTGGCGAGCGGTGACAGGGCTTTGTGAGATTCCCGTTACGGGGAATGGGTTTGATAATGAAAACTTAAATGGTTTATTCGTATCCGTTTACTTGAATAAGGTTCGGATTCTTATCAAGAATACTTTGAGCGAAGGGGAAGTAACGGTGTTTAGGTTCGAACTTGCGCACTTCGATAAGTTTTTCTTCTGCAGAGGCATCTAATTTGATCGTAGCTCTGGTTTCAGGGTTAGAACCGTTCATGTCAACGGTACCTATTCTTCTTTCCAGACGGCCGTTTAATACGGTTTCTGCTACCATTTTTCCGCTTGCATCTTTCCAACGAACGATGTCAGCACGACGAAGACCTTCTCCTGCAAATTCCACGCTGCGTTCGCGGTGAATAAGTTCGCGTAGCTTGTCTTTGGTATTGTATTTCTGTCTGTCCATGGCTGGCATACCTGTTCTCGTACGTACTTCGTCTATCTTATCGAACACATCTGTCGACGGACCATTCAGCTCGTTTTCAGCTTCAGCCCAAGTAAGCAAGACTTCTGCAAACCGGAAGACGATGGGACAAGCATTTGTATTCCATATATCCGTATATTGTGTGATAGGCGACAGGTATTTGTTCCAAGTAAGTCCGGTTTTAGAGGCATTGTCGGCTGCCGTCATGAAGTTAGGGTTCGAAGCCTTTTCCCCTTTGGCATTTACAATCTCTTTATCTAATGTATTGAATACAGCAGTAGAGCCGTCGCTTTTAACATAATTGGCACCCGGATAAATGACGGTAAGAGCCAAACGCGGGTCACGTCCCTTGAAAGGATGCTTTTTATCGTATCCTGAACCTTCTTCATCAATTGTTTTACCGTTGGTCATTTCGTAGGCATCTACCAATTGATGAGTGGGAACGATTGAAGACCAACCACCGTCACCGTTATTATACATCTGACCAATTACACCCAGTGGCTTGGTAGAATTGATGTATTGTACTGCCAAGATGATTTCTTTTGAATCTTGTCCTGCCACTTGGAAAAGTTTACTATATCCTTCTTTACCTTTTTCCAGGTCATACTGTTGCAGGTCGATAATTTCCTGAGCTTTCGTTTTTGCAGTACTCCAATCACCGTAATAGAGTGCTTCGCGCATGCGTATAGCCAGAGCGGCACCTTGAGCAATTCTACCTCTTTCGGTTGGTTTTACACTCAAGTCGTAAGTGTAGGTATCCAGTTCGGTTTCGATGAATGTTCTCACTTCATCCTCCGTCTTTTTAGGAACCTGTGCATCGACGGCACTTTCATAGTTCTCAATGATAGGCACACCGCCATATAGCCAGTTCATCTTGAAGTATCTGTATGCTCTGATTACGCGGGCTTGTGCAATCAGGTCTTTCTTTGTTTTTTCATCAGCAAATGTTACTTTTTCAATGTTTTCCAAGAAGGTATTACACCGGCGGATAATGGTAAAGTCGTAGAAGTTGGCTCCAGGGTTGGCAGCCGAGATGGTTCCGTTAGCAAAGTCTTTGTAGCCTTCCCAAGAGAAGTTGTTGTATCCAAAGTCAGAGGTACAGTCCATGTAGAGGATTTCAGTGCCGCTTTCCCATCCGTCATAACATCCGACAAGGAATTTCTGAGCGTCAAGTTCTGTTTGCCAAGTAGTACTTGGAGTCATGGCATCAGTTGGTAATGTATCCAGGAAGTCGTTGCAAGAAGGCATTACAGCCAATGCTGCTCCAGCTAATATATAAGAAATAAATTTCATAATTCAATTAATTTAAGGTTTAGCTTAGAAAGTGATGTTTACTCCGAATGCGTGTGTTCTCAGCAACGGATATGAAGACAGGCGCTGGCTGGTAGCTTCAGGGTCGATGTTTATTTTCATATTGTCGATGGTGAACAAGTTTTCAACAGAGTAATAGAAACGTACATTGTCGATTCCCCAGTTGGCAAGCAGGCTCTTGGGAAGCGTGTAGCCCAGCTGCAGGTTTTTCAGACGCAAGTAGTTGGTATTTTGCAGCCAGAAAGTGGAAACTGCATTGCGAGAACTACTCGGAGAGTTGGTATCTGTAAAGATACGAGGCATGGAAGCATCGTGGTTAGTTTCAGTCCATGCGTCTTTCCAGATGCTTGCAGGATGTCCAGCATCTCCTGAGAAGGCGCCATATACTTCGTGTGCATCAAACAAACGTGAAACTTTGGCTGCACCGTTGAACATCAAAGAGAGGTCAAATCCTTTCCATCCAGCGTTTAGGTTCAGTCCGAAAGTATAAACAGGATCACTGCTGTTTGCCATTACACGGTCTTTCCCATTAAGTGTTCCGTTACCGTCAGTATCCACATAGCGTATATCACCGGCTTTGAAGTCACCACCGCCGAAGGGATTGCCGTATTTGGCCGTAAATGCATCTGCTTCTTCCTGAGAGTTGAAGAAACCATCAGCCTGATACAAGTAGTAAGAGTTCATGGCAAAGCCCACTGCGTTTCGTTGGCTATATCCTGTTTCAAGATAGTCTACGCCGCCTAAATCAGTGATTTCATTGTGGTTATAAGCGAAGTTTGCAGCAGCTCCGAAACTCCAGTCGCCCCACTTGTCATTATAGCTGATATTTAATTCCACTCCTCGGTTCACCATTTCGCCCACATTGTCTTTGTAGGGAGAGAGAGCAAATTCGTTAGGTACTGCTACGTCCATCATGATACCTTCGGTTTTGCGGTTATAATAGTCAATAGAACCGGTTACTTTATTGTTGAACAATCCGAAGTCAATACCTACGCCCCAAGTCTTCGCTTTTTCCCAAGTAATGGTGTTCAAGCGGAAAGAACCCTGATAATAACCGGAATTCAAAGCTCCTCCAAACGGGTACGTAGCTCCAATTTCATATGTGTTGATGGCAGGATAGAAAGCACCTGAAGCATCTGCGCTATTCAGTGCATCCTGATTACCCAACATACCCCATGAACCACGAATCTTTAAGTTGCTTAACCAGTTCTGGGCTCCTTTCATGAAATTCTCTTCACTGATGCGCCATGCTCCAGAGAATGAGGGGAAGTAGCCCCATCGGTTTCCTTTGGCAAAGCGTGAAGAAGCATCTGCACGGATATTGGCTTCCAACAAGTACTTGCCGGCAAAGTCATAGTTGACGCGTGCAAACCAAGAAATCATGGCAAGTTCGCGGCTGTAGCCTTCATTGGTTTGTGTAGCGGCGTCTCCGGCATTCATATCGGTCAGATTATCATTAGGGAAGTTCTTACGATATGCTTTCATGTATTTGTAGTTATACTTTTCAGTGTGCCATCCGGCCAATCCTTTCAGGTTGTGTTTTCCGAAAGTCTTGTCGTAGTTCAGCAAGACATCATAGTTTGTGCGGTCCCAGCGGTAATATCTTTCATCAAGTGAGCTTGGGTCGGAAGCTTTGTTTGGATTATATTGGATAAATGGCTGGAAGTATTTGTAATTCTGCAAGTCGTTTACATACGATCCAGTTAAAGTCAAGGTCAGTTCATCAAAAATCTTATAGTCTAGCGATGCCAGTCCGGTGAAATTATAATTGTCGCGTGTAACCTTCATTCCCGAGTCAAGCCAAGCTATAGGGTTTCCGTCTGAAATGGTTCCGTAAGTACCGTCCTCATAGCGATTTACAATCCAAGGAGAAATAAGATTAAGCTGACGGATAATTTGATCGGAACTTCCTCCGTAGTAAGCCGAGCTGGCATCATCGTATTTGTTTTTGATATATGCGAGATTGATTTTTGCACTCAGGCGTTTGGTGATTTTCATGTCAAGGTTTGTACGGGCATTAAATTGCTCTCTTCCTGCATTCGGTAACACACCAGTCTGATTCAAATAACCGAGCGAACCCATGTATTTGGCATGCTCATTACCTCCGGAAATATTGATATTGTGGCGGTGTTGAATACCTGTTTTGTAAGCCAGGTCATACCAGTCGGTGTTGGGATAATTAGGATCGGTTCCATCTTTAAATTTCTGTATTTCATCTGGAGTGAAACGGGGAGCCTTGTCTTCACTTTTCAATGCATCATTATACATGCTTGCATATTCGTAAGAACTCAGGCGGTCAATGGTTTCGGTGGTATTCTGAAAGCTGATATAACCGCTGTATGAGATTTTCGGCTTTCCTGTAGAACCGCGTTTGGTGGTAATCAAGATAACGCCGTTGGCTGCTTTCGAACCATAGATGGCTGCAGAAGCTGCATCTTTCAATACAGAGATGCTGGCAATATCGTTCGGGTCGAGATCGCCCATGGCTTCCGATTCCACTCCGTCAATTAATATATAAGGAGAAGCAGAGTTCAAAGTACCTGTACCGCGCACACGGATATTACCGCTATCCATACCCGGTGCTCCGTTGGTTCCCGTAATGGTAACACCCGGCATTAATCCTTGTAATCCGCTGCTCACGTTTTGTATCGGTCGGTTTTGGAGCTGTTCACTGTCAACAGAAGATACAGAGCCGGAAAGGTTTGCTTTTTTCTGTGTACCATAACCTACCACCACTACTTCTTCCAAAGTTTCTGTGTCTTCTTTCAGCACCACTTTCAGTTCACCATTCTTGGGAGCTAAAACCTCTTGTGATACATATCCGATGTAGGAAATAACTAACTTCGCATTCGGTGAAGATACGTTCAAGGTAAACTTACCGTCGAAATCGGTAATCGTTCCATTTGTTGTTCCCTTTTCCAATACGTTAACGCCAATTAAGGGAACTCCGGAGGCATCAACTACCACTCCGGTTACATTGGATGCATTGACTGTTGCTGTTTTGGTTATTCCTGGAGTTACAGATGCACTAGCCATACTGGTGGCACTGGCAGCTATAAGAAGACTCAAGGTTACAGGAATTGCAGATAGCAATTTTCTCTTTCTTGGCGAATTGCCTGATGAAAAGATAGAGTAATTTTCCATAAGTATTAAGTTAATTATATTAGTAATGAACCTTCCATTAAGAAGACTCAAGTTTATAAGGCTTTGTTCAGGGCTCAAAAGTATATTTTATGATGATAAATCTCAAATTTTATTAGTTAAAAATGCAAGCATAAAATAAAAAAAAGGATACAGCCGATTGAACTGTATCCTTTGTTATTTGATTAACAATAACTTAATTTTAGTCTACTGTTTCGTGATTAAAGTCCTCATGACTTCACACCCTGCGTGTTTGGTTTGAGTGCTTCATCTCATTACAGTCTGTTCTTGTAAACAGTAGCCATCAGCTTTTGGTATTGGTTCTCAATTTCCATGTATGCCTGAAGGTTTCGGTATACACCTTCGGCTTCCACATAGTAATCGATGATAGAAAGCTGTCCGGCTGTAACGGCTTGTTTCAGCAAGTCGAGTGTTTGATGCATGAGTGGAATGTCATAAGCCTGCATGGCTTCGTTGAGCTGCTGTATTTCATTAAACTGGCTCTGTATGTTCGCTTCGGTTTTCAGCCGCACGTCATCCCGCTGCAGTTGGGCACTGATGGCCTGGGCGCGAGCTATTTGCGTGCGTTTCCGTTTTGAAAACAGCGGAATGCTTCCACCTACAAGAAACCCGTTGCTCTTTTCTCCTAAAGAAGTGTTACGCCGGTAAGCCACTTCCAGTTTTGGCAACCAGTTCTGTCGGTTTACACTGAGTTCTTTGTCGGCAGCCCGTGCGGTAGCATCTGCTTCAAGAAGGGTTGCATCGGTTGTCATGACCTCATCATACAAGGCTGAGTAACTGGTTACCGGAGTAAGAACAGGATACGAGCTGCAAGCAAACTCAAGCGGAAGGTTTCCGTTCATGGCAAGCAACTGTTGGAGCGCATTACGATGAGCAGCTGCATTCTGTGCAACCTCCGTTTGAACATTCATGCGTTCCATCTTGATTTTATTTACTTCTAAGATATTGGCATCCCCTTTTTCCAGGCGTTCATTAAATAAAGCCAACAATTCCTCCGCATTTTTTTTACGCTGTTCCAGCAGCTCCTGCTCTTGGTTCAACCGAATCAAGTCCAGACACAAGGTTTTGGCCCTAAGCAAGACCTCACGTCGGTTCATTTCGTTCCGTCGGTTGAGTACTTCTTGCTGAAGCTTTCCCTGCTTTTTTCGGGCTGCATAGAGGGTAGGAAAATCGAAACCCTGCTTCACTACCAATTCCGAACTGGCCACACCTTCTACTCCTTTGGCGAAGAAAGGACTGTATTCCACAGAAGGGTCTTCCAGATTGTTTAAAGTCTGCACTTCCATCTGGGCAGCATGAGTAGCTTGTTGCTGCGACTTCAGTTCCGGGCTGTTTTGTTCGATGCTACGTAATATCTCATCAATGGATTGAGCTTGCACTGCGCCGGAAAACAGGAAGGCTGCTATAAATAGATTAAATTTCATATACATACTGCTTTTACTGGATTGTTTTATCTGATTGAATTTTTTCTTTTTTGCGATTCATAAGCTCATACACAATCGGAATGATGAATGCATTTAAAAAGGTTGAGGTGAGCAGTCCGCCTAAGATAACCTTAGCCATCGGACTTTGAATCTCATTTCCGGGCAAACTGCCGCGGAGCGCAAGCGGAATCAGAGCCAAAGCTGACGAAAGAGCAGTCATCAGAATAGGATTCAGGCGGTCGAGCGAGCCTTGTATGATGCTTTGTTTTACATTCATTCCCTGTTCTTCTCTCAGTAAATTATAGTGGCTGATGAGCAACATGCCGTTACGTGTGGCAATGCCAAACAGCGAGATAAATCCGATGATGGCAGGAATACTGACTTCGCCGGTTGTCATCAGCAGGGCAAATACTCCGCCAATCAGTGCGAGCGGAAGATTAAGAAGAATCACGCCGCTTTGCGATGCGTTTTTAAACTGCATATATAAGAGCAGGAAGATGACCACAATACTCATGGCAGAGGTAAGGAGCAAAGTCTGGCTGGCTGCCTGTTCACTTTCAAACTGTCCTCCGTATTCAATGTGATATCCTTCCGGTAGTTGGATTTTCTGATCTATCAGTGCTTGGATGTCATTGACTACGCTGCGCAAGTCACGTCCGGATGTATTGGCAGAGATAACAATCTTGCGCTTTACATTTTCACGGTTTATAGTGTTGGGTCCCATGGATGATACCACATCGGCTACGGCAATCAGTGGAATTTTCCGTCCTTGGTTGTCATCTATCATCAGGTCTTTTACATGATCTATTGAGCCGCGGTTATCTTCACTGGCACGAACCACCAAGTTAAAAGCTTTGCCTTTTTCGTACACCTGTGAAACCACTTCTCCTGCCATGTTAATAGTGATAAACTCATTAAACTGAGGCAGTGAAATGCCATATTTGGCAAGCAGTTCACGCTTGGGAACAATCTTCAGTTCCGGGCGTTCGATTTGTTGCTCCACATTTAAGTCGGCAATACCTTCCACGTTGCTCACTGCTTCCTTGATTTGATTCCCGATCATGAACATACGGTTCAGGTCGTCGCCAAATAATTTGATGGCGATGTTTGCCTGCGTTCCACTCAGCATGGCATCAATACGGTGACTGATGGGCTGACCAATTTCAATATTGGCTCCAGTTATGACAGACAGTTTATGACGCACCTCTTCAAGCACCTCAGCGTGCGAACGCTCGTCGAGTTCAAAAGGGGCTTCAATTTCAGATACATTGACTCCTAAGGCATGTTCATCGAGTTCGGCACGTCCGGTCTTTCGGGCTACGGTCTTTATTTCAGGGATGGTGAGCAGAAGTTCTTCCGCTTGTCGTCCGATGCGGTCGGATTCTTCCAGTGAAATCCCAGGCATAGAGCTGACATTAATGGTAAACGAGCCTTCGTTAAACGGCGGAAGGAAGCTGTGCCCTAAGGTGAAGAAACTTCCTAAAGCCAGGATAAACAGAGCAATGGTCCCCCCAAGCACTGTTTTTTTATGCTCCAAGGTCCAAAGCAGGGCTTGTTCGTAATGCTTCTTTAACCATACAGCCAAGAAAGCTTCGCGTGGAAGTCCTTCTTTTTTTGAATCACCCCCAAGCAGGTAACTGCACAGCACCGGAGTCAGGGTGAGTGCCACAATGGTTGAGGCGAAAAGAGAAACGATAAAGGCTACGCCAAGAGGCACCAGCATACGTCCCTCCATCCCGGTCAAGAAGAACAGGGGAATAAAGCTGACAATGATAATCAGCGTAGAATTCAAAATCGGCATGCGCACTTCGCGCGAAGCATTAAACACCACTTGCCGGATGGGCAATCGTTCGGCTGCAGGAAGCATGCGGTTTTCCCGTAAATGTTTCCATACGTTTTCTACATCCACAATGGCATCATCTACCAGCGAACCGATGGCAATAGCCATACCTCCGAGGCTCATGGTGTTGATGCTGAGTCCCATGTAATGAAGAACAAGAATTGCTACCAGAAGCGACAGCGGAAGGGTTACGAGGGAAATGAGGGTAGTGCGTGTGTTGGCGAGGAACAAGAAGAGCACGATTACTACAAAAAACGCACCTTCATAAAGCGATTCCTGTACGTTGCTGATTGAACTCTCAATGAAGCGCGACTGGCGGAAAATGTCGGTTGAAATCTGTACGTCTTTCGGAAGGTTTTTCTTTAAGTCATTCAAGGCTGCCTCCAGCTGTCCGGTCAATTCGATTGTACCTGTATTGGGCTGTTTGGTTACTGTAACCAGAACGGCTGGTTTTCCTTTTTCAGAAGCCAGCCCCAGTTTGGGCTGTTGAGCACCAATTTTCACGTCGGCAATATCTTCTAAAGTAATCGGTGCTCCATCCACGGTCTTGATAACAGAGCGAGCCATCATCTGTACATCATCGGTTGAAATGATACCTCTTACAATATATTCATTACCATATTCATAGATGACTCCTCCGTTTGTATTTTGGTTCATGTTTCGGGTAACAGCCATCACTTCACCTAAGGATATACCATAATGCTTCATGCGTTCAGGATGAATTAAAACTTGATATTCCTTGATGTCACCGCCCAAAACAGCAACCTGTGCCACTCCGCCGGTAGAAAGCAGTCGGGGGCGGATGGTCCAGTCGGCAAGCGTACGTAAGTCAAGCATGGAAGTGCTGTCGGCAGTCAGACCTACAATCAGTAACTCACCGAGAATAGACGACTGTGGACCCAGTGTGGGTTTTCCCACATATTCCGGAAGACTTTCGGCTGCTGCTGAAAGCTTTTCAGAAACAATTTGCCGGGCCAGATAAATATCCGTATCCCAATCGAATTCTACCCACACTACCGAAAAACCGGTAGTAGAAGAAGAGCGTACCCGGCGAACGTTAGTTGCTCCGTTTACAGCCGTTTCAATAGGGAAGGTAACCAACTGTTCAACCTCTTCGGCAGCCATGCCGTTTGCTTCGGTCATGACCACTACGGTGGGGGCATTCAGGTCGGGAAATACATCCACTTCTGTATGAAAAGCTGTGTACATACCTCCGATAAGCAGAAGTACGGAAGCTACAAGAACCAAGAGTCGGTTTTGCAGCGAGAAATGTATTATTTTATTCAGCATTTGATTTTTATTTGTTGGTTTGTAAGTATCTTGGTTTGTCGGTCTTTGAGTTTGCTTCGTCTGAATTCCGGTCAGGAAAATCGCCTGAAGAACTCTAAAACTGAAACACTCAGAAAACTCAAGAACTAATGATTATGCGTATGTCCCGGTATTGCATTTGAAGCTGAAGCCAGTTTAACATGAATTGCACCTTGTGTCACGACTTGTTCACCTTCGCTTAAGCCAGCCAGAATTTCAATGCGAGTTCCGTCGGTGGCTCCAGTATGTACTTCCCGTTTCTGATACCCCTCTTCATCCAGTTTGACATAGACAAAGTGCAGCCCTTGCTCTTCAGTCAGAGCCGAGACCGGAACGCTGATTATATTCGGACGCTCACCCGACAGCAGCCATACTTCAACGAAAGCTCCCGGAAGAATATCTACGCGGTTATCAAACTCAAAAGTGATGGGAATATAAAAAGAGGTATCTCCGGAAGATTTTCCGTAAGAAACAAGCCGTCCCTTCAAATCGCTGAGGCTGTACACTGCCTTTTGATAAGGTGTCTGAAAATTAGCTGAATGGATGGATGAAAGTTGCTTGTAATACCGTTCAGAAACCTCGGCACGCAGCATGAGGCGCTGGGTTTGAGTAACCGTGAGCAGCGGTTGTCCGGTAGTAACATAATCGCCCTCTTTTACCAAACACGTTTTGATATATCCGGCGATAGGCGATTTAACTGCAACTCCTTTTCCGGAGCGGCTGGGCGATAAAGCCTCATAAGCCAAGCGTGCATTCTCATAACTTTCCTTGAGCTGCGTGAATTCCTTTTTGGAAACAATCCGGCTGTCAATTAGCTTTTCTGCCCGTTCATATTCTTCTTTAGCTCGTTCATAAGCAATGCGGGCACGTTTTACGGGGTCACCGTCTTGTAAATTCTCGGCAGAGATGCTCAGTAATTCACCTCCTTTGCTCAGTTGCATCCCCTCGGTAAGGTTTCTGTTAAACGAAATGATTCCCGAAGAAGCAGCAACAACGGTAGCTTCATTTCCTTGAGATGCAATGATTTGTCCGCTGGTAGGAATCACCTCACGGAACGGGGCAGCTTTCACTGTTTCAACCGTAATACCAGCTGCCTTTGCCTTTTCGGGTGTCAGAATGATTTCGTCAGAATGGCTGTCATGCTTATCGCCTTCATGAGCATTCAGCTCGGCTTCATGGTCATGTCCTTCGTGTGCGTGATTGTGTTCAGTACATGCGCTCAGGAGGAGTGCGAAAAACACTCCTGTATAAATAAGTTTCTTCATAGAATAAAAAAATGATGTTTCTGTTTAATGCAAAAGTATCTCTTATTCTCTGCAACCGGGTTGTGTGGTTACAGAAGCGTCTAAACCAGCTTGGAGAGCAGTTGGTTTAGATAAATCATATTAAGACAGATGGATAGCAGAAACCTCATCAAGCACAGTAAGAAAAAACTGTAGATGGAGCTTCCGGTTACTTTTCTGATAGTGTCTTAACGGTTAAGAGTGAAAAGCTGGAGGAGCGCGCAGATTACCCGTTGTAACGCAATACCGTGAGTGGAGCTTTTCAATATAAATTGAATATGCTTCCTTTGCTTCATTGTTATGAAAGGTAAAGCGTTCTAAAACATTGAGTAAAGGGTAGATAAAAGAATAGAAAGAATAATCTGGAGTGACGTCTATATGACGGTCGTGCTGCGATGAAAAAGAAAAATGAGTAATGCAGTCGGCATGACAAGCGTGGTTTTCGCATCCTTTAGCCGTGTGGTCTTCATTCCCAGCAGCTTGAGACGGGCAGCAAGTCTCTAAATCAGCGTTCAGACAGAAGCGTTCTTCATGGTGATGATGAGGGAAAACGCTTGCCACCAGCATAAGAATGCTGACGATTAACAGGCAATATGTCTTGAAGCTGTGTTTCATTGAATTTTTGTTCCGCATGCAAAGATAACAGAAATCCGATGATTTTGCAAGCGTCTTCGGAGGCTTCTTTATCAAGAAGTTCCATCCGGATAAAAACGTCAAGGTGAGGGAGAGTAAACGCCAAGGTGGGTCATTCGGTTTTCTTAGGCGTTTTACAACAAACGTCAAGGCGTTTTTTTATGATAAAAGAAAAGCGCAGAAATGCTTCGTTCCGGAAAGCATTTTTGCGCTTTGTTTATGTTCTGCCGATGTGAAAACAGACAGGTTAGCTGGCTGCCTGCCTGATTTTAATCTTACGGTCGTCTGGCCCTTTCGGGTGAATGACTTTTTCTACTTTGATATGAAACTTCAGTACAGAGTGACCTCGGATACTTCCTGACCCGCTTGTACCATAAGCCAGCTGATAAGGGATATGTACATCCGCTCTGTCTCCCGGGACCATTCCTTTATAACCGGCTTCTGCCGTGGCTTTCATGAGTGCTGTTTGCCATCCGGAAACAACTCCTTGCACAAGGAATGTGCTGGGAGAATAAATCTCATCTGTATATCCATCTTTCCAGTCTCCTTGATAGTTTCCGTCAAACTTTTCATTGTTGATGAGCCATCCGTTGTAATACACACTTACACTATCGGTAAACAAGGGAGCTTCTCCCGTTTCCTGCTGGGTGTAAAAATGTACATAAACAGAGTCGGTCATGGTGTATTCCTCTCCCGAAGGTTTAATGATACCTCCGTTAAGGTTATTGTCTATTCCGTTTTTGTAATTAGGTACACAATACCATTTCCCGTCTGCATTTTTCCGTGCCAAGTCAACAATCGAATCCAAGTAATGATCGTTACGCGCTTCCCAGTTGGCATAAGGGTCTTCTACAGCCGTGTCTTCTGCACAAGAGGCGAAGCCGAGTGAACATGTTACCATCAAGGCAACTAGCCAAAGTATATTTTTATTCATTCATTCTGTTTTTTTAAGTTTGTTCGTCTTTTAGTTTCCAAGTTTTTGAGTCTGTGCTGTATCAGCAAACTTTCAAACTCAAAAACTAAAGAACTGAAACTTATTATTGCAATGTTTTCAGCAGACTTGTAATGCTTACTTTATCTGCAATGATGTTGTTCAATTCAGAAATTGCTACGCGTTCTTGTTCCATGGTATCGCGGTTACGCAAAGTCACGCAGTTGTCTTCCAGTGTCTGGTGGTCGATGGTGATACAATACGGAGTACCGATTGCATCCTGACGGCGGTAACGTTTTCCGATGCTGTCTTTCTCGTCATACTGGCAGTGGAAGTGGAATTTCAAGTCGTTCATGATTTCGCGTGCTTTTTCCGGCAGACCGTCTTTCTTCACCAAAGGCATGACTGCAAGTTTCACCGGAGCAAGAGCTGCAGGCAGTTTCAAGACAACGCGGGTTTCTCCGTTTTCAAGCTTTTCTTCGCAGTATGAAGCACTCATGATGCTGAGGAACATACGGTCAACACCAATTGAAGTTTCAATTACGAACGGAGTGTATGATTCGTTTATTTCCGGGTCGAAGTACTTGATGCTCTTTCCTGAGAATTTTTCATGCTGGCTCAAGTCGAAGTTGGTACGGCTGTGAATACCTTCCACTTCTTTGAATCCGAACGGCATCAGGAACTCGATGTCGGTAGCAGCATTGGCGTAGTGAGCCAGCTTTTCATGGTCGTGATAACGGTAGTGGTCGTCACCGAATCCTAAAGCTTTGTGCCATTTCAGGCGGGTTTCTTTCCATGTCTTAAACCATTCCAGCTCGGTTCCCGGTTTTACGAAGAACTGCATTTCCATCTGTTCGAATTCGCGCATACGGAAAATGAATTGGCGTGCTACGATTTCATTACGGAAAGCCTTACCTATCTGTGCGATACCGAAAGGAACTTTCATGCGTCCGGTTTTCTGTACGTTCAGGTAGTTTACGAAGATACCCTGAGCTGTTTCCGGACGAAGGTAAACTTTCATAGCTCCTTCCGAGGTAGAACCCATTTCGGTGGAGAACATCAGGTTAAACTGACGGACTTCTGTCCAGTTCTTGGTTCCAGAGATAGGGCAAACGATTTCTTCATCTATGATAATCTGGCGAAGTTCGTTCAAATCATTTGCGTTCATTGCAGCGGCAAATCGCTCATGAAGTGCATCACGTTTGGCTTGGTGTTCTAATACACGGGAATTGGTTGAACGGAACTGTTCTTCATCGAATGCTTCACCGAAACGTTTGGCAGCCTTGGCTACTTCTTTATTGATTTTTTCATCATATTTGGCGATTTGGTCTTCAATCAAGACATCGGCACGGTAGCGTTTTTTTGAGTCGCGGTTGTCAATCAATGGGTCATTGAATGCGTCCACGTGTCCCGATGCTTTCCAAATGGTAGGGTGCATGAAAATAGCTGAATCAATACCTACGATGTTTTCATGAAGCAATACCATGCTCTGCCACCAATATTGTTTGATATTGTTTTTCAGTTCCACACCCATCTGACCGTAGTCGTAAACTGCGCCGAGTCCGTCGTAAATATCGCTTGACGGAAACACAAAACCATATTCTTTACAGTGTGAAACTAATTTTTTAAAAACGTCTTCTTGTGCCATTTTTTATTTCCTTTTTGATTTTTTATTTCAAGATTCTGTATAGTAGGGCACAAAGATACATATTTATAACTGAAAAAATACGATACCTGTATTAATTTATCTTATGAATCACGGCGTTTGCCTTTTACTTGTCTGTGAAAAAGGGATTTTTTTCTTATTTTTGCTTGTGAAATGGCGATTGAAGGAGGACCTGTGTTTTGTTAACGTGTCCTTTTTCCCCTTTTTCCTATGAATAAATTGAAGAGGGTGTAAAACCTTATTCGTATTTGCCGGTTTACTTCTTTTATGGAGAAGTAAACAAAGTGAATTTACTGAGACTTGGAGTTTTTATGAAGCAAAAATATAAGGATAAATATACATTGATGACCACAGCCCCCATTCCGGGATTGATTGCTTCGCTTGCTGTTCCTACAATTGTCAGCATGCTGATTACCTCGTTTTATGTAATGGCAGATACTTACTTTGTGGGAAAAATAGATACACAGGCCACTGCGGCTGTGGGGGTTTCTTTTTCTGTCATGGCGATTATTCAAGCGTTCGGCTTTTTCTTTGGTCATGGTTCGGGTAATTATATTTCGCGTAAATTGGGAGCGAAAGAGTATAAATGTGCAGAAAGGATGGCTTCTACCGGTTTCTTCTGTGCCTTTATTGTCGGAGGAATAATCACATTGACCGGATTGCTGTTTCTTACACCGATTTGTCGGCTGCTTGGTTCTACTCCAACGATTTTGCCTTACGCTGAGACTTATTTGGGAATCATTCTTTTGGGGGCTCCCTTTATGGCTTCATCGTTGGTGCTTAATAACCAGATGCGCTTTCAGGGGAATGCAGTCTATGCTATGGTGGGAATTATTGTGGGGGCGGTGTTGAATATCGGATTGGATGCATTGTTGATTTTGGTGCTTCATAAAGGAATAGCCGGGGCGGCATGGGCTACATTGGTGAGTCAGGTCTGTAGTTTTAGTGTCTTGCTTTATATGGATAGGAAAGGAGAAAATATCCGGATTCATTTCCGTAATTTCTCTCCAAGCAAGGAGTTGCTAAAAGAAGTATTATATGGAGGAAGTCCTTCTCTTTGCCGTCAGGGGCTGGCAAGTGTGGCAACTATTCTGCTGAATGTATCAGCCGGAAGGTATGGCGATGCGGCGATTGCCGGTATGTCGATAGTTACGCGCATCTGTATGTTTATCAATTCGTTTGTGATTGGGTTTGGACAAGGTTTCCAGCCGGTTTGTGGATTTAACTACGGGGCGGAGTTTTATTCGCGCGTGCGTCAGGGATTTTGGTTTTGTGTAAAGCTCGGGGTTGTTTTTCTGACTTGCTGTTCAGTGGCTGGCTATATTTATGCACCGGAAATCGTTTCTTGGTTCCGGAAAGGAGATGTTCAAGTAATCGAAGTGGGAGCAAGTGCCTTACGCTGGCAACTTATAACCTTGCCTCTCGGAGCGTGGGTGATACTCTGTAACATGTTGCTTCAAACCATTCGGAAACCGGTTCGTGCGGTGCTTCTTTCGTCGGCCCGTCAAGGTCTGTTTTTTATCCCTTTGATTTTGCTCCTTCCTTTCTGCTTGGGCTTGCAGGGAGTGGAGATGACGCAGGCTGTTGCCGATTTATGCTCGTTCTTATTGGCATTGCCTCTTACGGTGCCTGTACTCCGTGCTATGCGTGCTGATGCTCCAACGGATTAATTCTCTTTCCGGGAAAAAGCGGCTGGCTGATTCTTGTTTCGTTTTTTTTGTTGTATTCGTTTCTTATCTTGCCCAGATTCATAGAAAAAGTTTGCAAGGCTATGCTTTACAGTTTCTTGGGTACGGAAGTTTTTTGTAATTTTGCAGCATAAGAATAAGGACATGAGCGAAGATATATTTAACAGAGAAGAAAAAAAAGAATCCGAAAAAGAGGGACATTCAGATTATAAACCCGTTTCGGTGAAGGATGAATCAGTGAAGCGTCAGTTAAGTGGCATGTATCAAAACTGGTTTTTGGACTATGCTTCGTATGTGATATTAGAGCGAGCCATTCCTCATATCAACGATGGCTTGAAACCGGTGCAGCGACGTATCCTTCATTCAATGAAACGCTTGGATGATGGCCGCTATAATAAAGTAGCCAATATCGTAGGTCATACGATGCAGTTTCATCCTCACGGAGATGCTTCTATCGGTGATGCTTTGGTTCAGTTGGGGCAGAAAAATCTGCTGATTGACTGTCAGGGAAACTGGGGAAACATTCTGACGGGCGACAGTGCGGCTGCTTCGCGTTATATTGAAGCACGTCTTTCGAAATTTGCACTTGATGTGGTCTTTAATCCTAAAACCACGGAGTGGGAGGCTTCTTATGACGGACGTAATCGGGAACCGGTAACTCTTCCTGTTAAATTCCCATTGTTGTTAGCTCAAGGGGTTGAAGGTATTGCTGTAGGACTTTCATCGAAGATACTTCCGCATAATTTTAATGAGTTGTGTGATGCAGCTATAGCTTATCTTCAAGGAGAAGACTTTCAGCTTTATCCTGATTTTCAAACCGGAGGTGCGATTGATGTTTCACGTTATAATGACGGTGAACGTGGAGGTGTGGTTCGGGTTCGTGCCAAGATTTCAAAAATAGATAATAAAACACTTTGCATCAGTGAAATTCCTTATGGAAAAACCACTACTTCGCTTATTGATTCGATACTGAAAGCTATAGAAAAAGGAAAAATAAAAATACGTAAGGTTGATGATAATACCGCAGATAAGGTGGAAATTCTGGTGCATTTGGCTCCGGGAGTATCTTCTGATAAGACATTGGATGCTCTTTACGCTTTTACCGACTGTGAAGTGAATATTTCTCCGAACTGTTGTGTGATTGATAATAAAAAGCCTTGCTTCTTGACCGTGAGTGATGTATTGCGTAAATCGGTTGATAACACATTGGGACTATTGCGGAAGGAGCTGGAAATAGAGAGAGAGGAAGTGCTTGAAACCCTTCATTTTGCTTCACTGGAGAAGATTTTTATAGAAGAGCGCATTTATAAAGACAAACAGTTTGAACAGGCTGAATCAATGGATAAGGCATGTGAATATATTGATGAGCGCTTGACTCCGTATTATCCGCAGTTTGTGCGTGAGGTAACAAAGGAAGATATCTTGAAGCTGATGGAAATCAAAATGGCGCGTATCTTGAAGTTTAATAAAGAGAAAGCCGATGAACTGATTGTTAAGCTGAAAGCTGAAGTTGAAGAGATTGATAACCATTTGGCTCATATTGTTGAATATACAGTTGATTGGTATACACGTATAAAGGAGAAATATGGAAAAGATTTTCCAAGGTGTACCGAAATCCGGAGCTTTGATACGATTGTAGCTACGAAAGTAGTGGAGGCCAATGAAAAACTATACATCAATCGTGAGGAAGGATTTATTGGTACCGGACTGAAAAAGGATGAGTTTATTTGTAATTGTTCGGATATTGATGATGTGATTATATTTTATAAAGATGGAAAGTATAAAATTGTACGAATTTCGGATAAACTCTTTGTAGGAAAAAATATTCTGTATGTAAATGTATTTAAGAAGAATGATAAACGTACGATTTATAATCTCATTTACCGGGATGGAAAAGAGGGAAATTATTACATTAAGCGTTTTAATGTAACCTCTATGATTCGTGACCGTGAGTACGATGCAACAAAGGGAGAACCGGGGTCTAAAGTGGTTTATTTTACTGCAAACCCCAATGGGGAAGCTGAAGTAATCAGAGTGGTTCTGCGTCCGAATGTGCGTATTAAGAAGACTGCTTTTGATAAGGATTTCAGTACGATTCATATTAAAGGACGTCAGTCTATGGGCAACTTGCTTACAAAGTTTGAAGTGCATAAAATCACTTTGAAGCAACGGGGAGGCTCTACTTTGGGAGGACGTAAGGTTTGGTTTGATTACGATGTCTTGCGCTTGAACTATGATGGAAGAGGACAGTATTTGGGTGAGTTCCATAGTGAAGATAGTATCTTGGTTGTTCATAAAAACGGGGAGTTTTATACTACTGATTTTGATTTGAACAATCATTATGATCCGGATATTCAGTTTGTGGAAAAATTTGATGCGGAAAAAGTATGGACGGCTGTGCTTTATGATGCAGACCAGCAAAATTATCCTTATCTGAAGCGTTTTACTTTTGAATTAACCTCTAAGCGGTTGAGTTATTTAGGTGAGAATAAGCAAACACAATTGATATTGTTGACTTGTCAGGTTTATCCTCGTTTGCAGATTGTCTTTGGTGGAAATGATAAGTTTAGGGAAGGATTGATTGTAGAGGCGAGTGACTTTGTAGGTGTGAAAAGTTATAAGGCAAAGGGTAAGCGCTTAACTACTTATGCGGTTGAGCGTATAGAGGAATTGGAACCGACGCGAATGCCCGAGCCGGAGGATACAGAAGACGCAGAATTGGTTGAATCTGAAGAAGAAGTATCAGATAATGAGTAAAATGGTTATAGAAAATCGGATAAAGATAGTAAAGTGCCTTCTGCTCTTTATAATCTTGGTTTCCGGCTTGGAGGGAAAGGCTCAGGAGGATAGCTTGAAGGCAAATCGTTACGTAATGAGTTCTTTTCTGCTGGGAGCTGGTCATGCCAATGTATTAGATACTTATCTTTCTCCCTTAGAGTATGAGGGACCGGAGGTGCGTTTCCTTTATGAAAGAATGCGGATGACTCGCATGGGGAGGGGAAGGATTTCCGTGCAACATATTTTGCAGGGAAACTTTTATTTGGTAGAAAATCCGGCGAAGACAGCTGATATGTATGGAGGACTGTTGAATTGGAGTTGTGCTTTTCATTATCAGTTTCCGGTGAACGAATCGTTGAAATTATTGGCTGGACCGGTATTTGACTTGAATGCCGGAGGAGTTTATAACACGCGAAATTCAAATAACCCGGCACAGGCAAGGGCTTATGGGGGGATAGCTGCTTCAGGAATGGCTATTTATAAGTTCCGTATAGGAAACTATCCGTTGGTGGCTCGTTATCAAGCTACGCTTCCTCTTGCAGGGGTGATGTTTTCTCCTGAGTTTGGTGAATCTTATTATGAGATTTTTTCATTGGAAAACGGGGGAAGAAATGTATTGTTCACCTCTTTACATAACAATCCTTCCCTGCGTCAGATGTTGACGCTTGATTTTCCGGTTCGTAAAGTGGTAATGCGGGCTGGATATGTTTGCGATATCCAGCAGGCTAAAGTAAACCATCTGAGAAATCATACCTATTCGCATGTCTTTATGATAGGCTTTGTAAAAAACTTCTATCTCTTGAGAGGAAAAAATAAAATTAGTATGCCTCATTCCGTTACTCCTTATTAAATATGAAAAAGTATCTTTATAGTTTTGTTGGTTTCTTTCTGGGAATAACTTTGTTGTCTTGCATTCGAGAGGATGTGTCGGGGAATTCTCCGCAAGCCAATTTTGAATCGCTTTGGAAAATTATTGATGAGCAATATTGTTTTCTGGAATATAAAAAACAGGAATATGGCTTAGATTGGGATGAGGTGCATGAGCGTTATGCTAAACGTATTACTGCATCAATGGGTTCGGAAGCTTTGTTTGAGGTTTTGTCGGAGATGGTTAACGAACTGCGTGACGGGCATGTTAACCTGCATAGTTCAATGGCTTCATCACAATATCGTGAATGGTTTGATGCATATCCGCGTAATTTCAGTGACAGTATTCAAGCTATTTATTTGCGGAAAGACTATATTAATTCGTCTGGTTTGACGTACCAGATATTGGAAAATAATATAGGTTATATTTATTGTGAAAGCTTTTCTGATGGAATCGGAGACGGGAATCTGAATCAGATATTGAGTAGATTGGCTATATGCGACGGACTGATTCTGGATGTGCGAAATAATGGGGGAGGAAACTTGACCACTGCTCAAAAACTTGCATCTCGGTTTACTAATGAAAAAGTCTTGGTAGGATATATGTGTCATAAGAAAGGACCGGGACATACTGATTTTTCAGAACCAAAACCTGTATTCCTGGAACCTTCGGATGGAATTCGCTGGCAGAAAAAGGTAGTGGTCTTGACCAACCGACGCTCGTATAGTGCTACGAATGATTTTGTGAATTCAATGAAGCTGCTTCCTCATGTAACGATATTGGGTGATAAAACGGGAGGAGGCTCTGGCTTGCCGTTTAGTTCAGAACTTCCGAATGGTTGGTCTATCCGTTTTTCAGCCAGTCCGATGTTCGACCCGGAGATGAATCAGCTGGAGTTTGGAATTGCTCCTGACCGGAAAGTAGATATGATAAGTGAGGATATGCGTAAAGGAAAAGATACGATGATTGAGCTGGCCTGTGATTTGCTGAAATAAATTTGCTTTAAAATTTTGCAGATAAAAGAAAATAGTCTATCTTTGCACTCGCTAACAAAAAGGAAGTGCGCGCCTGTGGCGTAATTGGTAGCCGCGCCAGACTTAGGATCTGGTGTCGAGAGACGTGTAGGTTCGAGTCCTATCAGGCGCACGGAAAACGAAATTTCATTAAGGTCATCTTAATGAAATTTCGTTTTTTTTATGCGTTTATATAAATGAAATCAATGGACTGTCGATTTTTATGAGTGCGATTGTAAGTTTGTACATTATTATTTGCATTTATATGAGGAACTTCGTTTTGATAGTGACTTGCTGAATTCTTGGATTTTTCCGGTTGAAATTGAAACTGGAGGCTTTGAGTTGAGCTTGTTTAAACGTTTGTGTGAGATGAAGCCTGCTTTGAGTAAAAAAATCAGATCCGGCAACTTATGACAATAAGCCAATGTTGATACAGACTTTACGGAATAATAAGCAGTGGAGTTTTTGCGATAAACTAGAATTAAGAGGAATTGTGCTTCAGTTGTTGTCCCGATTTATCAGAGAGTCTAAGTATAATGGCGTGAGTATGAAAGGCAGCAGAGTGGCCAAGGTGATTCTTTATATTCGTCGGCATGTTCATGAACCAGTTGGACTTGGTGAGTTGGCAGAAAGAGTCTGTTTGTCTAAAGACCATTTGATACGTTTGTTTAAGAAAATGACAGGTTTTACGCCTCTGAGTTATCGGGCTATGTATTAGCTTTTATGCTTTAGCTTCTTTCATCAAGGAAGCCTTCCGGCAGATAACCTTGATGAAAAAGTATATAAGGCGATTGACGGCCTGCAAGGTAAATGATTTACCTTGGTAGGTAGATTAATTTTAATAACCAGAACGATATTTTCCTTCTTCTTTATCTTCCATCATGCTTAAGTAAGAAGTATATCTTGATTCGCTGATGAAATGTTTCTCCACCGCTTCGCGCACGGCACATCCCGGCTCATGCCGATGCGTACAATTGTTATATTTGCAGTTTGCGGAGAATTCAAAGATTTCTTTAAAGTAATGTCCTATTTCCTCTTCCTCCATATCGAATGTACCAAATCCCTTGATTCCCGGAGTGTCAATGAGATATCCTCCCTCTTCAAGGGGGAACATTTCAGAGAAAGTGGTGGTATGCATTCCTGTGTTATGAGCGGTTGATATTTCTCCTGTTTTTAAGCTTTGTTCTGGCAGGATAGCGTTGATGAGTGTAGATTTTCCTACTCCGGAATGACCGGACAATAAAGTAATCTTGCCTTTCAATGCTTGCTTGATTTCATCTAGACCAGTTTCGTTGAGTGCTGAGATTTTCAGGCAGGGATATCCGATGTGTGTATAAAGATGGATTAAAGCATCAAGATAGCTTGATTCTTCTTCAGAATAACGGTCGGTTTTATTGAATACCAGGCATACCGGTACGCGGTAAGCTTCGGCAGAAGCCAAGAACCGGTCGATAAAGGTAGTTGAAGTTTCCGGATAATTCACCGTAACGATAAGCATACACTGATCCAGATTGGCAGCAATGATATGCGACTGCTTGGATAAGTTTGACGCGCGACGGATGATATAGTTCTTCCGGTCTTCTATTTCGGTGATAAAGGCGGTTCCTTCAGCGTTGAGTGTAATCTTCACTCTGTCGCCCACAGCGATAGGATTTGTGCTGCGTATGCCTTTCAGGCGGAAATTTCCTTTGATTTTACATTCCACCAGCCGGTTGCTCTCTGTTTTGACTAAATACCAACTACCTGTGTTTTTTATGACTAAGCCTTTCTCCATGCTTTATAAAAAATGGGAGGTGAGAAAATAATGACACAAACCTCACATGGAGTGAGGCTTGTGTCTTTGTAATATCGTTTTATACAGTCATGATTTCTTTATCTTTAGCAATCAGCATATCTTCGATTTGCTTGATAAATTTATCGTGAACTTTCTGCAGTTTAGCTTCTGAATTTTTCTGTTCGTCTTCGGGCATACCTTCTTTTACAGCCTTCTTTAAAGCATCGATAGCGTCACGGCGTGCATTTCGGATGCTGACTTTTGCCGTTTCTCCTTCGCCTTTACATTGTTTGGCAAGTTGTTTACGACGTTCTTCGGTCAAAGGAGGGATTCCCAGGCGGATAATCTCGCCGTTGTTTTCGGGCATGATACCCAGTTCAGAGTCAATGATTGCTTTTTCAATCACGCGGAACATGCTTTTATCCCAAGGCTTGATGGCGATGCTGCGTGCGTCGGGGGTAGTGACTGCAGCAACGTTGTTAATGGGAACCATACTTCCGTATGAGTCTACACGGATACCGTCTAACAAACGTACGTCGGCTTTTCCGGCGCGGATGTGAGCCAATGAATCATCCAGGTACATGACTGCCATATCCATTTTTTCTTCAGCTTCGCTGATAATCGTTTTTGAGTCTGCCATATTATTTTAGTTTTTAGTTCTTTATTATTTTCAGTTTTATGTTTCTTGGTTTTATCCTTTTTTAAGTGTTTTCGCTTTCCGCTTTTAGTTTGCTGACTTAGCTACTAGGGCATGAAGGATTGATGAATAGACCTTTGCGCTAAGTTGAACAAAAATAAGTCATTTTTTGCTCTCTTGCAAATAATATTTGAACACTGCCGGTAAATATTTATCTTTGTGGCTAAAATATGAATTCATGCTTACTGTTTATTTAGTTCGACACGGGCAGACACAGGAAAATTTAGCTCGTATATTTCAGGGACATTTACCGGGTACGCTTACAGAAAAGGGAAAATTGCAGGCTGTTGAGTTAGGGGAAAAATTGAGAAATATTCCTTTGGACGCAGTGGTGAGTAGTGACTTGAAGCGTGTAACCGATACGGTGGAGCTGGCGGTAGGAGAGCGGAGATTGCCGTGGGAAAGGTCAAGTTTGTTCCGGGAGGTTGACTGGGGCGGTTGGACCGGACGGTTTTTGAATTCGGTAGATTTGAATCATCCTCCTGCTGATGTGGAAACGCGTGAGATGTTATATGAGCGTGCCCGAAACTGCATTGATTATCTATGCCGGAATTATGACGGGAAGCGGGTGTTGGTTGTTGCTCACGGACAGATAAACCGTTGTATACAAGCAAGGATGCAGGATATTCCTTTCGAAAATTTGAAATCTATTCAGCCTATGTTGAATGCGGAAGTCCGCGAATTTTTCTTATCAGTTGAGGCGGTTTGAAAACAGGCTGTATGTCTTATAGAAAAATGTTTATTCATTTGTCAAAAAACGCCTAAGCATTTCAAGTGAAATGCTTAGGCGTTTTTTTGCTGTTTTGTAAGAGAGAATCAGAATGCTTGTTTTATTTCTTGCCTCCTGATAAAGAGCTGATTATGATTTCGGCTGCACGTTGAGAGGCTCCGGCTGTTCCTAAGGTTTGGATTAGCTGCTCATAGTCGGAGAGCATTTTAGAACGCTTGTTTCCATCAGGAAGAATCTGCTTGAGTTCAGCCTTCAGGTTTGTCACAGTCATTCCGTCGGCTACCAGTTCTGTTACGGCTTCGTTTCCGGAAATCAGATTGACTAGAGAGATATATTGAACCTTTAAAATATGGCGGCGGAGGAAAGAAACCAGTTTCCCGGCAGTTGTATAATAGCAAACCACTTGAGGTACCTTAAAGAGTGCCGTTTCAAGTGTGGCAGTTCCGCTTGTAACCAGTGCGGCAGTGGCATGCGTCAGTAAAGAATACGTCTGTCCGAATAAAATTTTCGTATCCTTGCCGATGAATTGCTGATAAAACTCCGGGTCGATTCCGGGAGCTCCTGCTACCACAAACTGATATTGTGGAAAATCTTTTGAGGCTTCTGTCATCCGCGACAGATTGTCTTTGATTTCTTGCTTTCTGCTGCCGGCTAGTAAAGCAATAATCGGTCTGTTGTCTAACTTATTGCGCAGCTGAAACTCATCCAGGCTCTCCTGATAGTTTTCACGGAAGGTCTGCACTGCATCCACACACGGGTTTCCTACATAATTGACAGGATAGTGATGTTTCTTGAAGAAATCCACCTCAAATGGAAGAATGGACAATAATTTGTCAATATCTCGTCTGATGTTTTTGATGCGGTATTCTTTCCAAGCCCATATTTTGGGAGAGATGTAATAATAAACAGGAATACTGCTGTGTTGCTTAATGAATTTGGCAACTTTTAGGTTGAATCCCGGATAGTCAATCAGTATCAGAACGTCTGGTTTCCAAGTTAAGATGTCCTGCTTGCAACAGCTGAGATTCCGGAAGATGGTGCGCAAGTGAAGCAATACAGGGATAAATCCCATATATGCCATATCGCGGTAATGTTTTACACAGGTACCTCCTGCTTTAGCCATCAGGTCGCCTCCGAAGAAGCGAAATTCTGCTTTCGGGTCTTCTTGTAGAATCGCTTTCATCAAGTTAGAGGCATGTAAGTCTCCGGATGCCTCGCCGGCAATCAGATAATATTTCATACTTCCCAGTTCCAGTGATTAAGTTTGTCGAGTAAAGTATAAGCTGTCACGTCAATTTGAGTAGGAGTAATAGCAGCGTAACCATGGTCAAGCGCCCAGTGGTCTGTGTCTTCTGCTTCCGGCTCGTTATTTTGGTAGCTTCCGGTAAGCCAGTAATAATTACCTCCCCGTGGGTGTTCAGCTTTTTCAAACTCATGTATCCATACCCCGTCGGTCTGGCGGCAGATGCGGACACCTTTTAATTCTTTCGTATCGGGAAAGTTAACATTCAGGCAAATTCCCTTCGGAAGCCGGTTGTTTAAAACCTCTTCAGTGATGCGGCGCACATAAGGCAGGCAGGGCGTAAAGTCGGCATCTGGCGCATGGTTGCACAGTGAAAATCCGATAGAAGGGATTCCTTTTAGACACCCTTCAATGACTACTCCCATGGTTCCGGAATAATGTACATTTACCGAAGAATTATCTCCGTGGTTAATACCTCCGATAACCAAGTGGGGGGTGCGGGGCATAAGCGTATGCAGTGCTAACTTTACGCAGTCAACAGGCGTTCCGGTACATTTATATATAATAAGGCCTGGTTCTTGCTTGATCAGCGTGTGGCGCAAAGGGGTTTCGGAAGTGATTGATCCGGAAGCTCCCGAACGGGGACCGTCAGGAGCCACAACGATGAGGTCGGCTACGGGGCGCAGAGCCTTGATCAGTTCTTGGATGCCTTTGGCATTTACGCCGTCATCGTTTGACAGCAACAGGAGTGGTCTTTCTTTCATTCTTATGTTTTATATTTTAATCGGTGGTAAAGTTACAACAAATCTTAATCTTCCCCAACCGGTTGCTACATTTAAATAGAAATGCCTATCTTTGCGCTCGTCGAAGTTATTAACAAAAGCGGTGAGTTATCAACACTTTTATAAAAGTAGTCTTTTTTTATAGGCACTATCGCTAATTATTGCGTAACTTCGCAATCAGAATAAACTGATTAATATGGGAAAAATTATTGCTTTAGCCAATCAGAAAGGTGGCGTCGGCAAAACGACAACTACTATAAACTTGGCTGCATCTTTAGCCACTTTGGAAAAAAAAGTGCTTGTTATAGATGCTGATCCTCAGGCAAATGCTTCGTCAGGATTAGGTGTGGATTTGAAAGATATTGATTGTTCTATTTATGAATGTCTTATAAATCAGGCCGATGTTCGGGAGGCCATTTATACGACTGATATTGACGGATTAGACATTATACCCTCTCACATTGACTTGGTGGGGGCGGAAATAGAAATGCTGAACCTTGAGAATAGAGAGAAAATTATGCGCCATGCTCTGGACCCGATGAAGGCAGAGTATGACTATATATTGATAGACTGTTCACCTTCTTTGGGATTAATAACCATAAATGCGCTGACTGCAGCCGATTCGGTGATTATCCCCGTACAGTGTGAGTATTTTGCATTGGAAGGTATCAGTAAATTGCTGAATACAATTAAGATTATCAAGACGAAGCTGAATCCTTCTTTGGAAATAGAAGGCTTTCTGTTGACCATGTTTGACTCGCGCCTTCGTCTGGCTAATCAGATTTATGATGAGGTGAAACGCCACTTTCAGGAGCTGGTGTTTAAAACCATCATCCAGCGTAACGTTAAATTGAGTGAAGCTCCCAGTCACGGAATTCCTGCCATATTATATGATGCGGAATCAACCGGAGCTAAAAACCATCTCTCTTTGGCTAATGAAATTATAAATCGAAACAGTAAGTAAGCATATGGCAGTACAAAAGAAATTTGCATTGGGAAGAGGACTTGACGCGTTAATATCTAACGAAGAGGTAAAAACCTCAGGCTCTTCTTCTATTAATGAAATTGAACTGAGCAAGATTTCGGCGAATCCGAATCAGCCTCGTCGTGAATTCGACCCGATAGCCTTGCAGGAACTTGCTGACTCTATAGCTGAAATAGGTATTATCCAGCCTATCACGTTACGTAAGCTGAGTGATGATTCTTATCAAATTATTGCAGGCGAACGGCGTTACCGGGCGTCTGTAATGGCGGGGATGAAGGCTATACCGGCTTATATCCGTACGGCTGATGATGAGAATGTAATGGAAATGGCGCTGATTGAAAACATTCAGCGTGAAGACTTGAACTCTCTGGAAATTGCGCTTGCTTACCAGCATCTTATCGAACAGTATGAACTGACGCAGGAACGGTTAAGTGAGCGGGTTGGGAAAAAGCGTACCACGATTGCCAACTATCTGCGACTGCTGAAACTGCCTGCCCAAATTCAAGTGGCTCTCAAAAACAAGGAAATCGACATGGGACACGCCCGTGCTTTGCTTGCTCTGGATGATCCTAAAATGCAAATCAGGATTTATAATGAAATTCTCTCACAAGGGTATTCGGTGAGAAAGGTTGAAGAACTGGTGAAGGCTTTATCTAATGGAGAGGAAGTAGAATCAGGAGGAAAAAAAATCGCACCGAAAGGGGCTAAACTTTCTGAAGTGTATTCCATGTTGCAGGATCATCTCTGTACGTTCTTTGGCGCAAAAGTGCAACTTTCATGCAGCCCGAAGGGGAAAGGAAAAATAAGTATCCCCTTTAATAATGAGGCTGACTTGGAACGTATTATGGAGATTCTGGATTCGTTGAAGAAAACTGAATAAATAGAGGAACCTTGAAACAACGGAGATTTATATATATCTTGTCTGTCCTGCTCTTTTTGTGCGGTCTGGTATCTGGACCCGCAGAAAGCTATGCTCAGCGTGCCCGCAATCATCGTCTTGGACTGATGAAGGCGGACTCTACTCATGTGAGTGCTTTAGCTGATAGTCTTTCTTCTGATACTTCAATCGTTCAACGTACGCAGCGTTTGGAGGCATTGGAAGCTCCGGTTGACACAGCCGTACTGGCTCGGCAGAATGATTCTGTTCAGACAATGATGCCGAAAAAGAAAAAACGTTGGATTCCTGATTCAAAGAAATCAGTCTGGCTGGGATTGGTTATTCCGGGTGCCGGACAGATTTATAACCGGAAATACTGGAAACTGCCTATTATTTACGGGGGCTTTGTGGGGTGTGCTTATGCTTTGACCTGGAACGGAAAGATGTATAAGGATTATTCGCAGGCTTATCAGGATATTATGAGCAATAATCCGAATAATGACAGTTATATGGATTTTGTGGGGGCTGGAAGAACACAAGAGGATATTCTGAATAACCTGAAATATTATCAAGAGCGCTTTCGTAAACAAAAAGATTTGTATCGGCGTCAGCGCGACTTAAGTATATTTGCTTTTATTGGGGTTTATCTGCTTTCTGTAATCGATGCGTATGTCGATGCAGAACTTTCTGACTTTGATATTTCAAAGGACTTAGGACTGAAGCTGGAACCCGCTATATTTAATGATGCCTGCCGCCACCGTCCGCAAGGGGTTGGATTGCAGTGTAGTATCAAATTTTAGTATCCATGAAAAAACTGTTTATTAGCTTATTGACTGCTTTGGGATTTTCTGCTGTTGCAGCCCAAAATACGGTGCAGAATGTTACTGTAGAATCTAATAAAGAAGATTTGACCGATTTGCCCGAAGGTATGATTTCGGAAACCGACAGCCTTTACTTGGACTGGATTTCAAAGCATTATATCAATCCGAATGAAAACTGTACGATGACCTCTGCTAATCCGCAAGTCAGCGATTCTGTTTATATGGATCGCTTGAAGCGCATTCCGGCTATTGTGGAAATGCCCTTTAATGATGTCGTGAAAAAGTATATTGAAATGTATGCTACCCGTTTGCGGCAAAAGGTTGCCTTCATGCTGAGTGCCAATAATTTTTATATGCCTATCTTCGAAGAGGCATTAGACTTATATGACCTTCCGCTTGAATTGAAATATCTTCCGGTAATTGAATCGGCTTTAAATCCGGTAGCGGTTTCGCGTCAAGGAGCTACCGGGCTATGGCAGTTTATGCTCCGGACCGGACAGGCGTATGGATTGAAAAGCAATTCGCTGGTCGATGAGCGCAGAGACCCGCTTAAGTCAACAAGAGCGGCTGTGCGTTACTTGAGAGATTTATATGAGATTTATCATGACTGGAACTTGGTGCTTGCTGCTTATAATTGCGGACCGGGTACAATCAATAAAGCGATTCGTAGAGCTGGAGGAGAAACAGACTTCTGGAAGTTATATAATTATCTTCCTAAAGAAACCCGAAGTTATGTTCCGGCTTTCATCGCGGCTAATTATATTATGACTTATTATTGTGAGCATAATATTAGTCCGATGGAAATGAATATGCCCGAAAGTACGGATACTGTGCATGTGTCGCGTAATTTGAATTTAAATCAGGTGGCTGCTGTTTGCAACATTAACTTAGATAAGTTGCGGGCACTTAATCCTGAGTTTAAGAAAGATGTTATTCCGGGAAATGAGCAACCTTACGCACTTCGTTTGCCTACCGATATGATGAGTTGCTTTATTGACCATGAAGACAGTATTTATAACTATAAGCCGGAAGTCTATCAAAAACGTCGTTCCACTGTAACCGTACAGGATATTCCTGCCAGTAAGGCGGTTTATCACCGCATCCGTAACGGGGAAACATTGGGAGGTATTGCGGCACGCTATGGAGTCAGCGTGAGCCAACTTCGCCGGCTGAATGGAATCAAGGGCAATAATATACGTGCCGGAAAGTCGTTACGCATCCGATAGAAAATAAAAAGACTTGATACTCTTGCATATCTCTTAATTTTCTTTATTTTTGCATTATTGATTTAAAATGTTGAAGGAAGAGATATGGCGGATGAAAAACTAATGCAGGAACAGGCGGATGAAAGACTGATAAATGAAGCCTTTCAGGAGTTGCTTGACAGGTATCTGGAAAGCAAACATCGTAAAAAGGTGGAAATCATTACAAAAGCTTTTAATTTTGCCAAACAGGCTCATAAAGGAGTGCGCAGACGCTCGGGTGAGCCTTATATATTGCATCCGATAGCGGTGGCGCGTATTGCCTGCTGCGAAATAGGATTGGGCTCTACGTCTATTTGTTCTGCCTTGCTTCATGATGTGGTAGAGGATACCGATTATACCGTAGAAGACATTGAGAATCTGTTTGGAGCAAAGATAGCCCAAATCGTAGATGGGCTGACTAAAATATCTGGCGGAATTTTTGGAGACCGGGCTTCGGCTCAAGCTGAAAACTTCAAGAAGCTTTTGCTTACGATGAATGATGACATCCGGGTGATACTTATTAAGATAGCCGACCGTCTTCATAATATGCGTACACTTGGGTCTATGCTTCCAAGCAAGCAATATAAAATAGCCGGGGAAACGCTTTATATCTATGCGCCTTTAGCCAATCGTTTGGGGCTGAATCGTATTAAAACGGAGCTTGAGGACTTGAGCTTTAAATATGAACATCCCGAAACCTACCAGCAGATTCAGGAAAAGTTACAAGAAACTCAAGCTGAACGCGACAGCGTATTTGAGGAATTTACAGCTCCTATCCGCGAGCAGTTGGATAAGATGAATATTCCATATCGCATTCAGGCTCGCATCAAGTCGCCTTATTCCATCTGGAATAAGATGCAGAATAAGCATATTACATTTGAGGAAATCTATGATATCTTGGCTGTACGTATCATTTTTACTCCTAGAAATGAAGAAGAGGAACTGAATGACTGCTTTGATATTTATGTTGCCATTTCCAAAATATACAAGCCGCATCCGGATAGATTACGTGACTGGGTCAGCCATCCCAAGGCAAATGGCTACCAGGCTCTGCATGTTACGCTGATGAGTAACAAGGGACAATGGATTGAAGTGCAGATTCGTAGCGAACGAATGAATGATGTGGCTGAACAGGGATTTGCTGCCCATTGGAAGTATAAAGAAGGGGGTGGAAGTGAAGATGAAGGTGAACTGAGCAAATGGCTTAAAACCATTAAGGAAATCCTTGATGACCCTCAGCCGGATGCTTTAGACTTCTTAGATACAATCAAGTTGAACTTATTTGCGTCTGAAATCTTTGTCTTTACTCCTAAAGGGGAAATAAAGACCATGCCCCAAAACTGTACCGCCTTAGACTTTGCTTTCTCTATTCATACGTTCTTGGGAAGTCATTGTATCGGGGCGAAGGTTAATCATAAATTAGTACCGCTTAGTCATAAACTTCAAAGCGGTGACCAAGTGGAAATTTTAACTTCCAAATCACAAAAGGTACAGCCTTCATGGATTAATTTTGCAACAACGGCGAAGGCGAAGGCAAAAATCCAGTCTATCTTGAAGAGAGAGCGTCGTGAATGCCAGCAGTGCGGAGAGGAAATGTTGCATGATTTCTTGCGTAAGGAAGGCATTGAACCTACCGATGAAAATATCAAGAAGCTTTGCACCTTGCATAAGGTGAAAGGGGCTGACGAACTTGCCTGTCAGATTGGTCAGAAAGTAATTGTTTTGGGTGAAACCGATAGCAATGAACTGAAGGATAAACCTTCGGCAGCAAGTTGGAAAAAATACATTTCATTTGCTTTTGGAACAAGCAAGTCAAAGACTGCGGAAGCACAGATTCCAGCTCCGGCTTTAGAGATTGATAAGAAGAAGATTTTAAAGTTGACACCTGACGCTATTCAGAAGAATTATATTATAGCCGATTGTTGCAAACCTATTCCGGGAGACGATGTGTTGGGATATATAGACGATAATAATCGTATCATCATTCATAAGCGTCAGTGCCCGATAGCTGCCCAACTGAAAACAAGTTTCGGAAATCGCTTGTTGGCGGTGCAGTGGGAAACGGGAAAAGCGTTGAACTTCTTGGTGAATGTATATATAAAGGGAATTGACAGCATAGGAATACTTAATCAGGTCACTCAGATTATTTCCCAACAGCTGAATGTGAATATTCATAAACTGAATATTGAGTCGAATGATGGAATTTTTGAAGGACGTATTCAACTGTATGTACATGATGTGGACGACGTGAATACCATCTGTTCAAATCTGAAGAAAATAGAAAATATAAAGAAGGTAACCCGTATCGAACGGTTTGATGATGAAATAGCGGACTGAGGCTTTCAGCCCGCTATTTCTTTGTCCCCTCATACCTACTAATAGTTATAGAGCCTTACTCCCGAAGCCAATATATACCGATAAATGGTGATTGTCTTCGGGTTTTGTTTTACGTAATTTTGCAATCGTAAAAATAGGTATCATATAATAAAAGATTGCAACAAAACGTGAATACTATACCATTCTTTTTTTTAGCTTATCTTCTGATGGCTGTGCTTTCAGTTTCAGCCCAAAACTCCTCTATCATCTCGGGACGGGTGTTGTCAACTGATAAATCTGTTGTAGATTTTGCTACAGTCTATTTGAAAGGAACCAATTACGGATGTACCACCAATGAAAAGGGTATCTACCACCTCAAAGCCCCGGCTGGAATTTATACCCTTGTGGTGTCGGCGGTGGGTTTTGAGGCTTACGAGCAGAAGGTTGAACTGAAGTCGGAAGCAAGAAGTAAGCAGACGGTATTTCTGAAACCTTCGGTGCTGGAACTGGAAGAAGTAGTCGTCGTGTCATCAGGTGTAGGCAGAGTAAAGCGTTCGGCTTTCAATGCAGTGGCGGTTGATACAAAGGAAATGCGGAATACCACAAAAAGCTTGAGCGATGCCTTGGCAAAAGCTCCGGGGATGAAGTTGCGTGAGTCGGGTGGTGTAGGTTCAGACATGCAGTTGATGCTCGACGGATTCAGCGGTAAGCATGTAAAAGTGTTTATTGATGGAGTTCCCCAGGAAGGGGTTGGCAGTTCGTTCGGACTTAATAATATTCCGGTAAACTTTGCTGAACGTATTGAGGTTTATAAAGGAGTGGTTCCGGTTGGATTTGGAACGGATGCCATAGGTGGGGTCATCAATATAGTAACCGGAAAGAAACGCCGTAATTGGTATCTCGATGCATCCTATTCGTATGGATCGTTTAATACCCACAAGTCTGATATAAGCTTCGGGCAGACCTTCCGCAACGGATTGACTTATGAAATTAATGCTTTCCAGAATTACTCAGACAATTCTTACAAGGTAGATGCTCCGGTAGAAAATTTTGAAACGGGAAGCTTCAGCGAAAGTGAAAAACAACGTGTGAAACGCTTTCATGATACCTATCACAATGAAGCTTTCATAGCCAAGGTAGGAGTCGTTGATAAGAAATGGGCAGACCGGCTCATGTTCGGACTTACTTATTCACATATGTACAAAGAATTACAGACTGGGGTACGTCAAAAGATAGTTTATGGAGAGAAACATCGTTTCGGGTATTCGTTGATGCCCTCATTGGAATATCGCAAACGTAACCTTTTGGTAAAGGGAATGGATGTAGTAATTACTGCCAACTATAACCGCAATGCGACAACCAATGTGGATACGGCGCAATATAAATATAACTGGTTGGGCGAACGGGTCCGACTGAATTCTCCGGGCGAACAGTCACAGCAATATGCACGAGCCGATAACGATAATTGGAATGCTACCCTTACGTTAAATTATCGGCTTAACCGCAGCCATGTGTTTACATTTAATCATGTACTGAATGCTTTTAACCGCTCAAATACATCCTTGCTTGCGAAAGTAGAACAGACCGATGCCATCGGAAAGCAAACCCGGAAGAATATATCAGGATTATCATACCGGTGGATGCCTTCCGAAAAATGGAATGTTTCGGCTTTCGGAAAATATTACCGTCAGTATGTAGCGGGACCAATGGCAGAAGACGATAACGCTACATCGTATGTGCGGATTGACAGAACGGTTGATTCATGGGGGTATGGAACTGCCGGGACTTATTTCGTCATGCCCGATTTGCAGGTAAAGCTTTCGTATGAGAAAGCCTTTCGTCTGCCCACTATCGAGGAGATGTTTGGTGACGAAGATTTGGAAAGCGGTGAAATAACCATTCGTCCTGAGAAGAGCGACAATGTAAATTTCAACGTGAGTTACTCAAAGACTTTGGGCAAACATTCGCTCTATGTTGAAGGGGGATTGGTCTACCGGAACACAAAAGATTATATTCAGCGGAATATCCAGTCGCTTGGAGGAGGAAAAGAAGGAGCAACTTACGTGAATTACGGAAAAGTGCTGACCAAAGGATTTACTATCTCCCTGCGTTACGGATGGGGTGGATGGCTGAGCGTAGGAGGTAACTTTACTCAGATGAATGTGCGTGACAATGAAGAATACCAGATTGGTACGAATGGAAATCAGGTGGAGAACCTCGCTTACAAATCTCGTATGCCGAATGTGCCATACCGCTTTGCCGATTACGACGTGAACTTTTATTGGAGAAATCTTTGGAAGAAAGGGAATATCCTGACGTTGACGTACGACAGCCAGTATCTTCACAGCTTCTCTTATTACTCAGAGGTGATAGGAAACAGCAACGCTTATATGGTTCCCCGGCAGTTCTCGCATAATCTTTCATTGAGCTACAGTCTGAGGGGTGGACGTTATAATTTGTCGTTCGAGTGCCGTAACCTGACCAATGAAGATTTATACGATAATTTCAGCTTGCAAAAAGCGGGACGTGCTTTCTATGGGAAGATACGCGTTCATTTCGGAAATTAAGAACTCTCAATTAATCATCTATAAATTTCTACAGAAAATGAAAAAGAATACATTGCTTGCCGGAGTCTTTACTGCGGCAGTGACCGGCATGTTTGTTTCATGCTCGGAGAATGACGCACCGGGTAATTCACCGGAAGTTATGAAAGGAGAATATGTAATAGCTGCCCAGACCACAGCTTCCGGAAATACTACTCACGTGTTGCTTACTTCCAAGTCGCTCGATGAGGGAACAGTTACCACGAAAGGAAACGGACTGGTAAACGAAGGAGCCACCTATTGGGTTTTTAACCAGAATAAATACCTCTATGCACTGACTTATAATCAGGGAAATGCCGGCACCACCCAGTCGTTTGTGATGAACAGTGAAAACCAGCTTGAAAAGCGGAGTAAAGAATATAACGTGAGCCGTTTTACTTCATACGGGCTTTACGATGATAAAATCATTTCAACTTCTACGGGAGCCGGACCTACTGAGCTGAACGATGCGAACGGTTATACTCCTAAGTCGTTCCTTGTTTCTTACCTCAATACGGTGACCGAAACCTATACCAGTAATACGGTGAACAAAGACAAACCCTTCCTTTCAGAGAACTTCCTTGGAAACGGAGAATATGTCACGCTTACGGGCATAGAGCAGGTAGGTAAGAAAATTTATACAGGAGTCGTACCTATGGGGTTGAGCCAATACGGATGTATGTATGAGAACCGTAAATGGGTGAAACCGGGGAATGAAGACTTGATTAAAATCGAATCGGGTGGACAGGGAAGCGGTCAATATAATAAGGATGAGTTGCAATGGACGCAATATCCCGATGAATGTTGGGTGGCTGTGTTTGCCGATGACTCATTCGATGCAAACAGTGTAAAGCTCCTCAAGACCGATAAAATCAGTTACCCTGCCGGACGTTTCAAATCGCAGTATTACCAGATGGTTTGGAAAGCAGACGATGGATTCGTTTACGTATTCTCTCCCAGCTATGCCAAGACCATGGCTGATTCCCGTCAGCAGACCACCCTTCCGGCAGGAGTGGTTCGTATCAATACGCAAACGGAAGCGTTTGACAACAGTTATTATTATAACATCGAAGAAAAGTCGGAAGGACTTTCTTTTCAGCAGACCTGGTATGTGGGAGGGACGTATTTCTTGCTGCTGATGTATGATAAAGAGATTACTGCAAGCGATAAGGCTGCCATTCGTCTGGCTATCTTCAATACGTCTGATGGAAACCTGACTTATGTAAGTGGCTTGCCTCAAGATATTACCGGCTTCGGAAAAGCTCCCTTTGTTGAAGGTGGAATAGCCTATATGGCTGTAACTACCGAAAGCGGGTATCCGGCTATTTATCGCATTGACCCTGCCGATGCTTCTGCCAAGAAGGGGCTTACTGTGGAGGCTACCCAATTGACCGGACTTGGAAAACTGTCTGCCAACTGATTTTAGGTTGCTTATGAGAAAGATTTGTAAATCAGTTCATCTGTGGCTTTCACTTCCGTTCGGCTTATTGATATCTGTTATCTGTTTCAGTGGGGCAGCATTGGTTTTTGAACGCGAAATTACACAGGCGCTTCAGCATCATCTTTATGAAGTGGAAAGCGAAGGGAAAGAAGTTCTTCCCTCCACCTTGCTTGAGAGCCGGGTAAGAGCCCAGCTGCCAGACACGTTGGAGATAACCTCGATTAAGATGCCCGAAAGGGAGGGAGCTGTCTGTATGGTCAGCTTCAAGAATGCAGGTAAGCGTATGGCAAGCGTCAATCCTTATACGGGAGAAGTAATAGGTTTTACATACTCCTATCCGTTCTTTCAGACGATGCGCAAGCTTCATCGCTGGCTACTCGACCCTCCTGTGCGTAGGGGAGAAGGCTCCGTCGGCAAAATGGTGGTGGGATTTTCTACATTGGCAATGGTCTTTGTATTATTAAGCGGCTTGGTGATATGGGTTCCCCGAAACCATAGGGCATTGAATAATCGCCTGCGTATCTCTTTTACTAAAGGATGGCGGCGTTTCTGCTACGATGCGCATGTATCTTTGGGCTTTTACGCACTGCTGTTTCTGATGTTGATGGCACTTACCGGTCTTACATGGTCGTTCGGAGGATACCGGACAGTGGTATATGAGATATGTGAGGCGATTCTTCCAGGCGGACAGTCGCCGAAAGTTTTCCTTTATACACTCCACACAGGAAGGTGGGGAGGCATGCTGACTCAGGTTATTTATTTTCTTGCGGCTCTTATAGGAGGACTTTTGCCGCTAACCGGATATTATTTATGGTGGAAAAAGCGGAAATAGAAGCGCTGAGCCTTGAAATGCTGTTTCAGCTCGTGAAAAATGATTCACACGGGCAGAGAAAACTGAGTTGTAAAGGATGAAATCTATAAACAGAGTCTTTGGCTGTATATTCAAAGGCTCTGTTTGTACATTCAAAGGCTTTGTTTGTAGAAACAGAGCCTTTGTTTATAGATTGAATAAGGAAAAACAGGTTTTTTTACGGGCATGCCTGTTTCTTTTGCCTGTATCCTGTTTCTTTTTTTTAGGGGAGGACGGGTATCGGTGAGGAGAAGAGGCTTAGGTCAGATAGTCTAATTCTTTTTTCATGCTGATAAGCTCTTCTTTTATCAGTTTCAGACGCTGGGCAATTTCTGCATTGTTTTGCACGAACTCTTTGTTTTGTTTGAGGCGCTGTTTCGCTCCGGCTATGGTCATGCCTTTTTCTTTTACCAAGTGATACACCAGCCTGACTTTTTCTACATCTTCTTCTTTGTATTGGCGCACATTACCCCCTGTCTTTTTCGGAGTAATAAACGGAAACTCTTTTTCCCAATAGCGAAGCAATGATTCAGCCACTCCAAACATTTTAGCTACTTCGCTGATAGAATAATATAACTTTAATTCTTTGTCTGAACGCAATGCCATAAGTATATTTTGTTAATCGTAAACATTTCCATGGTTGGCAGCCATTTCCACCATACGGTCATAATCGTCGGCGCTCAGATCCATGAAGTAATAGTTGACCGGATTCACTACCTTTCCTTTTACATGCACCTCATAATGCAGGTGCGGACCCGTACTTTTCCCGGTACTTCCCACCTCTCCGATGACTTCTCCGCGTATCACCTTCTGTCCTCTTCTGACTTTAATTTTGCTGAGATGGGCATAGCGGGTTACATAACCGAATCCGTGGTCAATCGTAATACTGTTTCCATAAAGCCCGTCCCATCCGGCTTGGGTCACCTTTCCGTTTCCGGTTACATAGACCGGCGTGCCTACATTGGCAGAAAAGTCCATTCCTTCATGAAACTTCACGGTTTTATAGATAGGGTCAATACGCGTTCCGTAGCCGGAAGCAGTCTGTTTCAAGTTCTTGTTGGCTACCGGTTGGATGGCAGGAATAGACGCCAGCATTTCATCATGCTGCTTACACAGCTCGACCACCTCATCGAACGATTTCGACTGAATATATACCTGCCTTGCCAGCAAGTCCATTTTCTGTGTGGTATTTACTACCAGCTTGCTGTTTGCCATATCCATCCATTCCTCATATCGGTTTGTTTTGCCATAGCTGGCAGTACGCAGGGCATCTGTTACCGGATTGGCTTGCATGATGACCCGATATAAGTTGTCGTCACGCTGCTGCAGGCGCTGCATCACATGCAGTGCCTCGTCTAAGCGTCTGGAAAGAATATTATATTGCGCCTGCAAGCGAGAGTTTTCAGTCAGCAAGTTCTTCTCAGAAGGCGACCCGAAGATAAACAGCAGCAAGAGAAAACTTCCTGCTCCTATTCCGATACCGAAGACCAAGCTTCGCAGATAACTTACCATTCGCTGCCGTATGGTAGGGTAGATTCGGTCGTAAGTACGTGTTTTGGGATTATAAATATAGTAGACTTTACGCATTCAAATCGGGTTTTGAAGTTTTTTAAGGTACAAATCTTCAAGATTTTGCACCAAATATACGGGCAAAAATAATAAAACCAATTATCTTTGCAAATCTATTTTGCGAATATTAACTACAAGAACACTATAACAATATGTTGACAGCAAATGAAATTCGCGACTCATTCGTCAAGTTTTTTGAGTCGAAAGGACATCAGATAGTGCCTTCTGCACCGATGGTTATTAAAGATGACCCTACTTTGATGTTTACCAATGCAGGTATGAATCAGTTTAAGGATATTATTCTGGGCAACCATCCTGCCAAATATAAACGTGTAACCGACTCTCAGAAATGTTTGCGTGTAAGCGGTAAGCATAACGACTTGGAAGAGGTGGGGCATGACACCTATCATCACACCATGTTTGAGATGTTAGGCAACTGGTCGTTCGGCGATTACTTCAAGAAAGAAGCAATCAGCTGGGCATGGGAGTTTTTGGTAGATGTCTTGAAAATCGATCCGAAAAACCTGTATGCTACCGTATTTGAGGGAAGCCCTGAAGAAGGTTTGGAACGCGATAACGAAGCAGCCTCTTACTGGGAACAGCTCATGCCAGCCGACCATATCATCAACGGCAACAAGCATGATAACTTCTGGGAAATGGGTGATACCGGTCCTTGCGGTCCTTGTTCGGAAATCCACATCGACCTTCGTCCGGAAGAAGAACGTGCTAAAGTTCCCGGACGCGACTTGGTGAACCATGACCATCCGCAGGTGATTGAAATCTGGAACCTGGTGTTCATGCAGTATAACCGTAAGGCCGACGGCAGCCTCGAAGGACTTCCGGCAAAGGTGATTGATACCGGTATGGGATTTGAACGTCTTTGTATGGCTATGCAGGGCAAGCGCTCGAATTACGATACCGATGTATTCCAGCCTATTATCAAGGTTATCGGTGACTTGGCTGGGGCAACTTACGGAAAGGATGAAAAGACCGATGTGGCAATGCGTGTAATAGCCGACCATATCCGTACCATTTCTTTCTCTATTACAGACGGTCAGCTTCCTTCAAATGCGAAGGCAGGCTATGTGATTCGCCGTATCTTGCGCCGTGCCGTGCGCTATGCTTATACTTTCCTGAACCAGAAACAAGCCTTTATGTATAAGCTGGTTCCGGTATTGGTTGAAAATATGGGCGGTGCTTATCCCGAACTGAAAGCCCAGCAGGCTCTGATTGAAAAAGTAATCAAGGAAGAAGAAGAATCTTTCTTGCGTACGCTTGAAACAGGTATCCGCTTGCTGGATAAGACCATGAATGAAGTGAAGGCTGCCGGAAAGACTGAAATCAGCGGGGTAGATGCCTTTACGCTTTACGATACATTCGGTTTCCCCTTCGACTTGACCGAACTGATTCTCCGTGAGAACGGTCTGGCTGCCGATGTGAAAGGATTCGAGGCTGAAATGCAGAAACAGAAACAGCGTGCGCGTAATGCTGCGGCAGTTGAAACAGGCGACTGGGTTACTTTGAAGGAAGGTGAAACCACTTTCGTGGGTTACGACTATACAGAATATGAAACCTCTATCCTCCGTTACCGTCAGGTAAAGCAGAAAAACCAGACGCTTTATCAGATTGTGTTGAGCGATACGCCGTTTTATGCAGAAAGCGGTGGTCAGGTAGGCGATACCGGTGTGTTGGTGAGCGAGTTTGAAACCATTGAGATTATCGATACGAAGAAAGAAAATAACTTGCCTATCCATCTTGCAAAAAAACTGCCTGAACATCTGGAAGCACCGATGATGGCATGTGTGGATACAGACAAGCGTGCAGCTTGTGCAGCCAACCACTCATGTACGCACTTGCTCGATGAGGCATTGCGACAGGTACTCGGTACGCATGTTGAGCAGAAAGGTTCTTTGGTTACTCCCGAATCTTTGCGCTTTGACTTCTCTCATTTCCAGAAAGTCACTCCGGAGCAGATTCGTGAAGTAGAACATCTGGTGAATGCCAAGATTCGTGAGAACGTGCCTTTGACTGAATACCGCAATCTGCCGATTGAAAAAGCACGTGAACTGGGAGCTATTGCCCTGTTCGGTGAAAAGTATGGCGATGAAGTGCGTGTCGTACAGTTTGGTTCATCGGTTGAGTTCTGCGGAGGTACCCATGTTTCGGCTACCGGAAAGATTGGAATGGTGAAAATCATTTCAGAAAGCTCGGTTGCTGCAGGTATACGCCGTATCGAAGCCGTTACCGGAACCAAGGTAGAAGAAATGTTCGATGTGGTTCAAGATACCATCAACGATTTGAAAGCTCTCTTCAACAATGCTCCCGACCTCAAGGTTGCCGTAGCTAAATACATCGATGAAAATGCAGGCTTGAAGAAGCAGGTTGAAGAGTTCATGAAAGAAAAAGAAGCTTCAGTTAAAAACAAGCTGATTGAAAACGCAAAAGAAGTAAACGGGGTCAAGGTTATTAAAGCCGTACTTCCTATGCCGGCTGAGGCTGTAAAAAATATCGCCTTCCAGCTGAAAGGACAATTCACAGAAAATCTCTTCGTTGTGATTGGAAGTGAATATGAAGGAAAGCCGTTGCTGACAGTCATGATGACTGAAGACCAAGTGAAATCGGGCTTGAATGCCGGTCAGCTGGTGCGTGAAGCAGCGAAGTTGATTCAAGGCGGTGGCGGCGGACAGCCTCACTTTGCTACTGCAGGCGGAAAGAATCCGGAAGGATTGAGAGCTGCAGTTGACAAGATTCTTGAACTGGCTGGTTTCTAATCAGACTTTAAATAAGAACTAAAACAGATTCCCCGGAAGAGGACAGGTTGCTCTACCTGCTCCTTTTCCGGGGAATTTTTTGTCCCGCAGAAACGTTTGGTCAAGTCGTTTTTTATACTTTTGCAGGAAATTAGTGATTTATGAAACAAACGGTATACACATATATAATATGCTCCATATTGACATTGGTGGGGTGCAGTAAGAGAAATATAGATAATAGCCCGCTTCCGGAACTGACTCGGGCAGAGTCCGTCATGTTCGACCATCCGGACAGTGCATTGCATATACTGGAGTCCATGCCGATGCCTTCAGCACGCTGGGATAAGGAGAACCATGCGCTGTGGTGCTTGCTGACGACGCAGGCACAGTACAAACAGGTTATGAGAATCCCTTCTGATTCCCTTGTGAGAATAGCATACGATTATTACAAGCCAACTGAAAATGCCCGTAGAAAGGCGATGTCTGCTCTTTATATGGGTGATATAAATTATGAATTGAGAAATGTGGAGGAAGCCTTATTGTATTATCTAGAAGCCCAAACAGAGGTAGAAAAGACTGATGATTACAAAACTGGCTATCTTGTAATGGTTTCCTTGGGTAGATTATATTTGTATCGTAATTTAGCGAATTATGCTTTAGAAGCTTGCATGAAAGCGTATGATTATTCCATAAAGGATTCAAACAAACGCTATCAGTTGGCCTCTTTAAAATTTCTAGCTAGATGTTATTGTATTTCAGATGAATTTTCGAAAGCTATAGATACATATAATAAATGCAGTGAACTAGCATTGCAATTAGGGCTAATAAAATATTATTATGATATTCAAGGGGAAATAGCTTTAGTTTATAAGAATAGTGGTGAAATAAAAAAATCATTAGAAATTCTGAGAGGTTTTCCAATTAAATATCAACCGGCTTTATTAATGGGTAAGAATTATTATCTTCTAGGAAAACTAGATTCAGCTTATATCTATTTAAATAAAGCTTTAAATACTGGAAATATCTATACTAAGGCATCTGCATATGAATATCTATATAAATTAGCGAATAATCCTATGTATCATCAATACTTGAAGACTTATTGTGATTCTTTGTTGTTTTATAATGATTCTATAATCAGAATAGATAAAGGAAAGGAGATAATTGCTTATAAAGAAAAGTTTAATAACGAAAAACTTCTCTCTGAAAAACAAAGATTAAAAATTGAAAAAGCCAATGTGACTTATTGGTGGATGTTTACTATAGTTATAGTATTACTGTTGGTGATTCTACTTATCTATGTATATGTCCGGAAACGAATAGCTATGCATAAAAAAGAAGAAGAACTTACTATTTTAGCACTACAGTTGCATAGTAAGGAATTGGAAGTTGAAAAGAATGATTCATATATTTTAGAACTTCAGTCACAATACGAACAAAGTACTAAGAAAGAAGAGTTTTATATAGAACAAATTGAAATACTTAATAATTTGCAACAAGAAAATAAGCGTTTACTCGAAGAGAAAAATATGCTGCAGGAAAAGATGGCTTCCTATTCAATATCATCTCATGAGCTGTCTAATGTAAAACTTCTTTCAGATAAACTTTTATTATTAGAAAAGCGTGAAAAAGAATTGTGCTCTTTACTGTTGTCGCAAATACCATTTTTGCGTAAACTTCATTTGAAGCCTATCTATTTAAATGATACAGAACTGAATGATATATGTAAAATAGCTGACAATATATTTCAGAATTTTACGCAACGACTATCGAACGACGTTTCTGTCCTTAGTGAACATGAAATAATATTATGTTGCTTAATCAAACTTCGTTTTTCTATCGCTGAAATTTCAGTTTTTTTTAATATAACTTCAGCCTCTGTATCTAGAAGTAAACTACGCATAAAAAATAAAATATGTTCAGAGTTAGGTGAATCTTTAAGGGATAAAAGTCTCGATATTTGGCTTTGGGAGTATTAATGGGATTACTTGTCTATGTATTTTATCTACTAATATATTGTAAATCGATGAATATTAAATATTTAATGATGTGTTTGTTAGTTCTCTTGTCTATTCTATATCTGCATATATAATAAATGTGAGATTATATAAATGCTTACTTTTGTGAAAAAGAAAATTGTTTAAAAGTAACTATTTATAATTATGAAGAAATTATTTATTTTTTTATTATCTCAGATTGTATTCTATAGTGTAGTGTTCCCATGTGACGAAATACAAGGTTGGAATGGAGATTGGAATGAATGCGTGGATAGTGATAGAAGTATAATTTATAAGATTCCTTTTTATTCTGATTATTGGGAGGATATTATTGTAGTTCATAATGAAAAACCCAACCGAGCCATATTTTATGAGATTGTAGATGAATATGATAATATTTTGATTAAAGGTAGTGTCTCAAAGGAGAATTCTGCACAAATTACAATTTCAGTTTCAGATTTGCCTGATAATGGAATCTATACTATAATATTAACTAGTCCTGATCCTAATGATTGGGTATATAGTAAATTTAAAAAATGAATGCCATGAGAGTGATATCATTTGAAAAACTCTGTGCCATTCATAATCAGATATACAGACAGGGCACTGGCACACCGGAAGACTTTGCCGAAAAGGTAGGATTGTCCAAATCGCAGTTGGGCAAATATCTTAACTATTTCAGATATGACCTGAAAGTGGATATCTCGTATGATAAATACAGGCAAACTTATTATTATGACGGTGAAGACTTGTTCTCGGTATTGGAAACTACATTATTTCATAAGAAATAGTATACGAAGACTAGAAAAGCGTGGTAATTGAATAATTATCATGCTTTTTTTGTGTAGAAAATCCTACGAGCGGATTGGAAGAATGGATATTTGTATAAAAACAAGAGATATGAAATTTCCATTCTACAGACAGCTTGACGGTATGGACTGTGGTCCTACCTGCCTACGTATGATAGCGAGATATTACGGAAAGAAATTTTCCGTGCAACAGCTTCGCGAAAATTCCTATATACAACGTACAGGAGTAAATCTGCTGGGAATAAGTGAAGCGGCAGAGAGCATAGGATTGCGTACAACCGGGATACGCACTACTATAGATAAACTGAAGCAGCAGTCTAAACTACCATGTATATTGCATTGGAATCAAATGCACTTCGTTGTGCTATATAAGATTGAGAGAGCAAAAGGAAAAACATATTTCCATATAGCCGATCCGGCCTATGGTCTGCTGAAGTATGAGGAAGAAGAACTGAAAAAATGCTGGATAAGCACACGCCAAGGAGGTGTAGAAAAAGGCATTGCAATGCTGGTTGAAACAACACCGCAATTCTATGAAACAGAGCCGATAAGATATGAGAAACTGTCGCTATGGTATCTGCTCCGCTATGTACGGCCATACAAGAAAATGATAGTGCAACTATTCCTTGGTATACTTGGAGGCAGTATCCTGCAGCTTATATTTCCATTCCTAACACAGACTATAGTCGATCAGGGTATCGGGCACAGGAATATGAACTTCATACAGCTGATACTGGTAGCACAACTGATGCTTGTATTCAGCAGGACACTGATAGAGGTAATAAGGCGATGCATACTGCTACATATAAGTACAAGAGTCAATGTGGCTCTGATATCGGATTTTCTCGTAAAACTGATGAAACTTCCGATGCGCTTCTTTGACAGTAAGCTTGCCGGTGACCTGATAAGGCGTATAGAAGATCACAGAACCATAGAAGCTTTTCTGACACAATCGGTATTGAATATTTTGTTCTCTGTTTTGACGATAATCATTTTTGGTGTTGTACTGGCTATATACAGCTGGAAAATATTTCTTGTATTCTTGGTATTCAGTGCGTTCTATATAGGATGGGTGAAACTGTTCATGAAGAAGCGTGCAGACTTGAACAGAAAAAACTTCGAGCAGATGGCCCTGAATCAGGATAATCTGATGCAACTTGTATATGGGATGCAAGATATAAAACTACTGGGTTGTGAGCGTCAGAAACGCTGGGAGTGGGAAAATATACAGGCTTCGCTTTTCCGTATTAACTTGCGTTCGCTGAATTTGGGGCAGTGGCAACAGGTAGGTGCTGTACTGATTAATGAGGTAAAAAACATATTGATAACCGTAATGTCGGCTACAGCTGTACTGAACGGGGATATAACACTTGGAATAATGCTTTCCATACAATACATCATAGGACAAATGCAAGGTCCGGTGGAACAGTTTGTGTACTTTATGCAGCAATCTCAAGATGCCACCTTGAGTTTGGAAAGGCTCGGAGAAATACACGGAAAGGAAAATGAAGAGTCTGATTCGGTGGAGGTTATCAATCGGGTTTCGGGTAAGGATTCCATATCTTTGAAGAACTTGCAGTTTACATATGGTTCGGAAAAATCCAAACGCATTATCAAAGGGATTGATTTGGAAATTCCGGCAGGAAAGACAACGGCAATAGTCGGTCTGAGTGGTAGCGGCAAGACTACATTGATAAAGCTGATGCTTGGATTCTATCCTCCAACAGAAGGGAGTGTGTCTGTCGGAGAAACCTCATTGCAACGAATTAGCTTTAAGGAATGGCGCAAGCATTGTGGAGTAGTGATGCAAGAAGGTTATATATTCAGTGATACAATTGCGAATAATATTGCGCCCGATGCGGATATCATAGATAAGGAAAGACTGATGTATGCAGTAAAGATGGCAAACATCAAGGAATTCATAGAATCGCTTCCATTGCGATATAATACCAGAATAGGAAGTACCGGGCAAGGGTTAAGCCAAGGGCAGAAGCAACGTATACTGATAGCAAGAGCAATATACCGCAATCCTGACTATCTGTTTTTTGATGAAGCGACAAATGCTTTGGATACTGACAATGAAAAAGCAATACAGGAGAATTTGGAACAGTTTTTTAAGGATAAGACCGTAGTGATTGTGGCGCATCGCCTCAGCACAGTCCGAAATGCTGACCAAATAGTAGTCTTGAAAGACGGAATTATAACGGAGAGGGGAAATCATGAATCTTTGATATCCTTGCAGGGAGACTATTATAGGTTGGTAAAGAATCAGTTGGAACTTAATGCATAGACCTTAATATGAAAGAAAATAAAGATGATAAGAAGCCTATATCGGGTGAAGGCATAGAACTTTATTCGCGTGAAAGTTCAAGTGATATGCTTGGAGATATGCCTAACTGGTTGATTCATACCGGTAGTTATATTGTATATGGCTTGATAGCGGTATTGCTTGTAGGAAGCTGTGTTTTTAAATATCCTGATATTGTCACAACTAATGTGTCCATAGACGACTATTCAAAGACAGATTGGATTATGGCCAATGAAGACGGAATCATTGATGAATTCTTCGTTTCTGATGGGGATAAGGTGAAAAAGAATGATACACTGGGTCTAATACGTAATACAGCTTCGCTGGATGATGTAAAAAGATTCTGTAAGGTACTGACTCGTGTGGAATGGTTTTACAGAACAGAAGACCTCTCATATCTTGAAGAGTATCCCTTTGACCTGATTATGGGAGAGATGTCTTCTTCATACGAACAATTTACAGAAGCTGTACGCGCAAATGTTTTTGCCATGAAATATAATGCGTACAATCATAGAAGAAGTTATATGCAACAAGAATTAAAGATATTGATGAAGGATTCAGTAAAAAATGAACTTGCTATTCTGAATGCAAAAAGAAACTTGTTTGAAATGGAACTGGAACATAAGCAAGTGACAGTTCAAAACAAAAGATTGCTTGAACTGGCATACGAAAGAATGGTGAATAGTCTAAAATCATGGGAGAACAGATATTTGATAAAAAGCACAAATGACGGAAGTGTTCTGCTGGGGAAAGGGTGGAGTATCAATAACCGTGTATCTGTTGGCGATACAATTTGTTCTGTCATATCGGAATATAAAGGTCATCCTAAAGGGCATATCAAGCTGAGCCAACATCAAGTGGCTGATATTGCAATAGGAGATAAGGTGAATATCGAACTCTCAAAGTTCCCGTCGCATACATACGGGTATCTGTTAGGTGAGGTTAGTTCAGTTAGTTATGTTCCTTCAAACAAGACATATGCTGTAGAAGTTGAATTGCCTGATGGTATGTATACGACCTCAAAGCTTGAAGTAGACTACGAAGTTGGATTAGTGGGCAAGGCTGAAATAATTACATCAAGCCGTAGTATATTGAGTAGAATATTTGGTCAGATAATCAATTTTTAAAATAAAAACATGATGGAAAAGAAAGAAAAAACAGTAAGTGGAAAAGCAGGTAGCCCTGAAGAGGAAGTTCTGGAACTGGATGAACTGTTCGGTGTACAAGGGGGAGTCAATGCAGATGAAAATCATAATCACGTAGAAGAAACCTGTGGCTTGGGATGCTATAATATGAACATTGTAATAAAAAGAGATGATGAAAAAAAATGAAATCTATATATTAAACCCACATTATCACTTGCGCAATGATACAAGGCGTATTCTTTTGTTTTCTAAAATTCGTACAGATGAAAGAAGTTCAAACAACTGGTACGGTTTCATACATCCTTTGCAGGCACTGATGCTGAGCTTTTTTACATATAAACGGAGTTTGGAAGATAATGTCCAACTTTTGAGTGAATACTTTCACTGTAAAAAGGATGAGATGGAACATTTCGTTATGCCATTCATTGAAAATGAAGATTTATTGAGTACAAGATGGCACGGTCAGGAAATTGTTTTTCCTAAAAATGTACTTGTAAAAGCCTCGGGGAAGGATAACTATCTGAATTTGAGGCCAACGGATTTTGTCTGTAAAGATTTGGATTTTCAGAGCCGCAGACTGTATGATGCCCCCCTGTCAATGACATTAATGCTAACGAATCGATGTGTAACAAACTGTTGCTATTGTTATGCCGACACGCAGAGCAGATTTGACACAAACTTGTCAACCAAGCGCATATTTGAACTGATAGAAGAAGCGGGTAAATTGCCGATGAAGTGCGTGAATCTGATAGGAGGAGAAGTTTTTCTACATCCGGATTGGGCGGAAATACTGAAGAAGACAGTAGATTGCCATGTGGAATCTGAATATATATCTACAAAAATGCCATTGACGCAGGAAATAATTGAAACATTGCAATGGACTGGATATAAAGGTATCGTGCAGGTATCTTTGGATGCTTTGGATGCTAACGTAATAGGCTCTTTATTGAAAGTGCAATCAAACTATGTAGAACAGATAGAGCAAGGGCTTCTGCTTTTGGATAAAAGCGGCTTGAAATATCAGGTTGCAACAGTCTTGACGACTTATAATGCTGACATGGGTATACTGACGGAATTATATGAGTTCTTGGTTAAATTGAAAAATATTAAAGTTTGGAATTTAATCCCTGTACATGATTCGCTTTATCCAAAAGTTAATGATTTTCAATTGTTAAAGCCTAAACGAGAGTTATTAGATGAGATATTCAATCAATTGGATGGTATGTCGAGAAGTTCAAACTTTGAAATTGCTTTTGATAAGGGATATATCAATAAAGTATATAACTCTGATAAAGGAGGAAGTAAGAATTTTAATGGTACTAAATGTCCTGCATCTAACACCCATTTCTTTATCTTGCCTGATGGAAAAGTAACTATTTGCGAACAGTTGTACAAGCATCCTTTTTTTATAATAGGGGATGTCAGTAAAGATGGACTGAGTGCGGTTTGGAACTCAGAACGTTCCTTGTACTTGGCAAAAGATATTAAAAATGACATTAGACCATTGAGTAGGTGTTTTCAATGTAAGTTGGGAAGTGAATGTTTTGAGTACAATAACCGCTGTTGGGCAGATATAATGAAAGCATACGGAAAATATAATCTGGATTATCCGGATCCAAGATGTGAGTTTGCGGGTAAGATGAAAAATTATATCGGATATTGATTATATTTTATTTGGAAACTCTTAGTAGCGGATTGAATGTGATTTTATTTGTGGTGAAAAAGGAATTGATGTCGAAAGGGTGTTTTTTTGTTTAGATGTTTACCTTTTTAGCACAGAAGTTCTGTTGATAAAATGTTTAAATTAAAATTTATTGATTATGAATGACGAAAAAGAAAAAGAAGAATTGCTTAAGAAATTGCAAGAAGCTTCAAATGGAGAGGAGTTAAACAATGCTGAATTAGAAGCAATTGATGGTGGACTTTTAGATAATAGATGTGTGAATAATCGTGTGCCACAATGTGGTTGTCATATTCAGCAGGACAAACGAGAAAACTAGTGTAATTGAAAAACGATTCACCAATAATTCTGATAATTGGTGAATCGTTTTATTTAAGTTTTAGACAGGTAGCTATATGGTTGGAAGTAAATATAATTATTTTATTAATTACGGAAGTGATATTATATGTTTAAATGGAATATCACATAAGGTATTTTTAGTGAATAAAAAATCCTATGACTATATAATTCAGCTTATAGAAAATAAAAACGGGGAACAAGAAAAAGACCCTGAAATAACAGAACTGTTAGCAACGATGCATTTCCTTGTTGAAAATAACTATGATGAAATTAATTATTTTCTTAAAAGAAAACATGAAGATATGCATAGTTCTTTGTTTCATTTAATTCTAAATCCTACACAAGATTGTATTTTTCGATGTTGGTATTGTTATGAAACTCATAGACATGGTAAAATGAGTTTGGATTTGATGAATAGAATTAAGAAATTGTCAATTAATACATTGAAAAAAAACGACATAAATGAGTTTATGTTAAGTTGGTTTGGTGGTGAACCTCTAATGTATTTTGATTCTATTGTATATCCTCTTTCCGTTTTTATTAAGAATGAAGCTGAACGACTGGGTAAGGAGTTCAAATGTAATATGACAACCAATGGCTTTTTATTATCAAAGAAAATAATAGAAAAATGTGGAGAGATTTCATTAAATTCTCTTCAGGTTACAATAGATGGTGATGAAAGTCAGCATAACAGAACAAGAAATTGCAATGGAAAAGGCTCATTTAAAACAATTATAGAAAATTGTATTTGCTATTGCTCTTATTCTAAAAAAAACAAGTTGGTATTACGAATTAATTATACTGATGAAATTATAAAGACTGATTTTTCTAAAGTTTTAGAATGTATACCTATGGTTATTCGCCCTCAGATTGAGATTTTATTTAAAAGGGTTTGGCAAACTTATAGTGATAAGGAAAAGAAAACCCCTGATGGTCTTTTGGAAAACATGGCAAAATTGCATCAAATGAATTTTAAAATGGCTGATCGTTTTGACTTCCAGTTCATAAAAGGATGCATATGTTATGCAGATAGGGTTAATTATGCTAATATTAATTTTGACGGAAAAGTATATAGATGTACAGCAATGGATTATAATAATCACAATTCATTTGGCTCTTTAAATGAGGAAGGTGAAATAGTTTGGGATAATAGTAAACTTCATGATATTGACGCAAAACCATATATACTTGACACAAAGTGTATGGAATGCAATTTACTTCCACTTTGTGGTGGTCCATGTTTTATGCGAAAATATCAATTTATAACTGAAAATACAGATTATTGCAAGAAGGATATTTTAGATACTGGCTTAGAAGAATTTGTTATAAATTTCTATCTAAAAAGTATTCAATCCAAGAATATTAGAGCTTATATAGAATAAGGAGCAGGGCTATAGGTTTTCAGTACCATAAAACCATATTTTATATAATGTCTATTATATATAGGTATTGTAATTAATAATGGATTATAGGGAGTTACATTAAATATTTATAAATGAAAAAAGAACTTATGAATAGATTCATGATTATATTCTTATCTAATATACTGTGTTTGAGTGTTTTTTCTCAAATTTCCTATACCGGAAAATTACTAGATGAAAACAGCCAGCCATTGCCATATGCCAATGTGGTGCTACTCTCCTTACCTGACTCTGCATTTGTAACTGGAACAGTCAGCGATGAAGGCGGTTCCTTTTCCCTACAGGCTGAAGAAGGAAACCATTTGGTGAAAATATCCTCCATCGGCTATGCCACCGTCTATATACCGGCATCGTCTGCCGGACTTGGTGCCGTGCGGATGGCGGCAGATGCGCAGCTGCTGAATGAAGTGGTGGTGAAGGCAGACCTGCCCAAGGTTCAATTGAAGGGTGATGCACAAGTAACCCAAATTCAGAACACCATACTTGAAAAAGCTGGTACAGGAAATGATTTGCTTAACAAGTTGCCAGGGGTTTCTGCAGACGGAGGAAGTGTCAATGTTTTCGGTGCCGGTAAAAGTGAAATCTACATTAACGGACGGAAAATGCGCGATGCTTCTGAACTTGACCAGCTATCTTCTGATAATGTAAAGCGGATAGAGGTTATACGCAATCCTGGCGCGCGTTACGATGCCACCGTAAAAGCTGTTATACGCATTTATACGAAACGTGCACAGGGAGATGGTTTCGGGTTCGATGAGCGTTTTTATAGCAAATACCAGTACAAGTGGGATGTACTCAATCAATTTAATTTCAATTACCGTAAAGGCGGATTTGATTTAAGCGGCATGGTTTTTGGCTCCAATCCATATAGTGAGGACAAGAAAACAATGGCAACCGAAACTACGCTTGGCAAGTTATGGAATCAACAGAGCGATATCTGCATACGTTCACGGTCTGAATACTTTTCATCCATGCTCTCAGCCAACATCCAGTTCGGTGATACTCATTCTGCCGGTGTGCGTTATTATTTCAACCGTACACCTAAAGAGAAATTTGATATTCAACCCATTTCATCGAAAGTATTTCTGAACAAAGAACTCTATGAAGAGAATCTGAGCCAAGGGTGGCAGAACAATCCTGCTACCAGCCATACCTTCAATGCCTATTACAATGGACAGGTCGGCAGCTGGAATATTGATTTCAATGGAGACGGGCTTTGGTCTTATACCAGAATGATTCAGGATATGACAGAACAATACAATCCGCCGAGCGGAGGTTTGCAGAATCAGCGTATTACCAGCCAAAGCAGAAACGAAAATACGTTCTATGCGGCAAAACTGCTCTTAAGCCGTCCATTATGGAATGGTACCTTGTCTTTTGGCGGAGAATATACCTATACCGACAGAATAAACACTTATATCAACGATCAGGGTATTTTGGACGATGACCATAGTAATATCAAGGAAAACTCTTCGTCTGCATTTCTGGAATATGGCAGAAGTTTCGGCAAACTACAGGCACAGATTGGCATACGCTATGAGCATCTCGTATCTGACTATTACGAGGCGGGTGTCCGTATCGGTGAACAGAGCCGTACATACGACAATGTATTTCCGTCCGTTGCCTTAGCTTTTCCTGTCGGTAAGGCACAGTTTTCAATCAGCTATACAGGAAGCATCAACCGCCCAAGCTATTGGATGCTGCGCAGCAATGTTACTTATGCCAACCGGTATACCTATGAGGCCGGCAATCCTTTGCTTCGTCCTTCACTGATTAACCGTCTGTCTCTGGACGCCTCTTACAAGTGGATTTATTTCAATGCCCGTTATACCCGTCAGAATGATGCTATCGTACAAGGTTGCGAGGCCTATTCCGAAGAACAGCCAACTATTTCATTGCTTGTTCCGGCCAACAAGTATAATATGGATCAGCTTCATGCCACTTTGACATTGTCTCCAACTATCGGCATCTGGTCTCCTCAATTATCTTTAATGTTTTTGCAACAATGGTATAAGGTGGAAACACCTAAAGGTCTGCAGAACTTCAACAATCCGGTTGGCAGTTTTGCGTGGTATAACAACTTCCGTTTGCCTTGGGATATGCTGTTGGATGTAGATGCTTGGCTGGAGACACCGGGCGAACAGGAGAGCAATCACATAGATGAGACAGCATGGTCTTTAGATTTAAGCCTGCGTAAGGATTTTCTAAACGAACGTTTCAGCTTGCAACTGCAGGGGAAAGACTTGTTCAATTCCAGCTCGGCAAGAAGTACTCTGTTTAGTGGTAATCGTACCATGACCGTCGATTCGCAAACCTGCCGTAGCTTCTCGATTACCTTACGTTATAAGTTCAACACAGTTAAAAGCAAATACAAAGGCACCGGAGCCGGAAGCGAGCAAAAGAGCCGTATGTGAAACTATTAATAAATATGAAAATGACAAGAGTTATAACACTATTCATATCGATTGGTATCCTCACTTCAGTTGGAGTATCGGCACAGATTGTGAGCGGAAAGTTGGTGGATGAAACCGGCCAGCCGTTGCCTTTTGCCAATGTGGTGCTGCTGTCACTGCCGGATTCGGCATTTGTGAGCGGTACAATCAGCGGCGAAGACGGTGCCTTTTCACTACAGACTACGGGAGAAAACCAAATAGTGAAAATATCCTCCATCGGATATAAGACCGTGTGTAAGCCGGTATCTCCGGAAAATATAGGGATTGTACAACTCGTGTCGGATGCACAGATGCTTGAAGAAGTGGTGGTAAAAGGCAATCTTCCTGTAACACGCATGAAAGGGGATGCCATGGTGACAAGTGTTGAGAACAGTGTATTGAGTAAAGTTGGCTCCGCCAATGATGTGCTGACCAAAATACCGGGCATTACAAAAAAGCAGGATGCTTTTGAAGTCTTCGGTAAAGGAACGCCTCTTATATATATTAATGGTAGAAAACTGCACGATTTATCTGAACTGGAACAACTGGGTTCCGATGAAATCAAGAAAGTAGAGGTTATACGAAATCCCGGTTCAAGATACGATGCCACCGTAAAAGCGGTTGTCCGTATTCAAACCGTCAAGCGTCAGGGCGATGGTTTCGGATTCAGCTTGCGTTCCAGTTATTACCAATCGAAGAATACCGACTTGGTAGAACAGGCAAATGTCAATTACCGTCATAATAATCTTGATATTTTCGGTTCTGTATATTACAACCAAATGGAAAGTTGGCAGGATTTTACTTTGCAACTGGAAGAGAGAGGTACAAAAGTCTGGAATCATGATATGAAAAGCTATGGTGAGTTTTATTCGAAGGTGCTTAACGGTAATATCGGGTTTAATTATCAGCTGAGTGATAATCATGCTTTCGGTATGAAATATAAGGCAGGAAAGACCCTGAAGGAAGAGAATCCTCTCTCTAAAGAAACCAATATAATTGTGGATAATGTATTTTATGATAATATAAAGGTAGGCAGTTGCGATTACTATCATTATGACCCCGACCATGAACTGAATGCATACTATAACGGACAGTTCGGAGATGTGGCTCTTGATTTCAATGCCGATTATCTTCAGAATGGCAAGAGCAGTAACTCTGTATTTCAGGAAATCAGTCAGACTTCGGAAAATCGTGATGTTCATTCTGTCAATAATGTAGCGAATAGACTTGTAGCCGGAAAACTTACCTTGTCATTTCCGCTGGGCGGGGGAACCTTTGCCGTAGGCAGCGAAGCAACCTATACTCATAGAAAAGATGACTATTTGAACGAGGAAAACTATGTGCCGGCTTCTTACAGCAAGATTGAGGAAATCAATGCTACCGGATATGCGGAGTATAACCGTAGTTTTCCGTGGGGTGACTGGTCGCTGGGACTGAGATATGAACATGTAAAGTTTGACTATTATGAAGACGGAAAGCATATTGACGAGCAGAGCCGTACATTCGATAACTTTTTCCCGAATATCTCATTTTCAACACAGCTTGGGAAAGTACAGGCGCAGTTGAGTTATACGGCAAAAACTCAAAGACCTTCTTATAGCGAGTTGAGTAACAATGTATTCTATTCTGACCGTTTTACCCTTCAGAAAGGTAATCCTACTCTTCGCCCTACCATCATACACGACCTTACCCTCTCCGGTGCTTGGAGATTCATTCAGATGTCATTGTCTTATTCTCAGACCAAGGACTGGATTCTTAACTGGGGAGAACTGGTAAATGAAGATGCTTCACTGACTATGCTAAGTCAGCGTAACTGGGATAAGTCCATTCCTATGTTTACCGCATTTTTGTCTGCTTCTCCTAAATTCGGATGTTGGTCGCCGGCACTGAGTATTGGTATGCAAAAGCAATGGCTCACTATAGATTATTTTAAAGAGTCGAAAGCTTTGAACAATCCCATATTTACCGCTTCATTCAATAACTCTTGGGAATTACCGTTGGGATTTATGATTGGTCTTGATTCATATATACAGAGTGCTGGTGCTACACAGAATATTTATTCTGAAAAACCGACTGGATATGTGAATGTGTTGCTAAGAAAAAGCTTCTTGAATGATGCTCTAAGTGTTGACTTAAGAGGAAATGATATTTTTAATACAAACAAGATAAACTATCATCTATATAGTGGTGATTATTATTTGTTTCAAAAAAGTGTATGGGATAGGCGAGAGTTTGCGGTAACTGTGCGCTACAAGTTCAATGCCGCCAAGAGTAAATACAAAGGCACCGGAGCCGGAAGCGAGCAGAAGAGCCGTATGTAACCGGGAAAACACTTGTATAGAAGACCAGTCTTTTGGTTGTGCTGACTATACCACCGGAAGACTGGGCGGACTTGTTTGTAGTCCCGATATGTAGAAAACCTCCCCAATGTGTAAATAAATTCCCCGATAAGCTGTGGAGACCGGATATAGAACTTGAATATTTTTGTTTTATAAATCAAATGATTAACGTTTTGTAACACAGGAAATGTAGATTTGGATTGATATTGGTATGTATGTTTTCAAATAGTTAGAAAAATAAGAAAACATGCAAACTTTTTTAAAAACAGTAATGTTGCTGGCTTTATTCTGTTTCAGCCAGCAAATCGTCGCACAGCGGCGTGTGATTACGGGAACAGTCATTTCATCGGAAGACGGGGAACCGCTTATCGGTGCTACCCTGCAGCTGGCGGGTGATGCTTCAAAGGGAGTGATTACCGATGTAGACGGTAAATTCTCGATGGAAGTAGATTCTGATGATAAGGTGATAACGGTAGCTTATATTGGTATGAAGACCATGGAGGTTCGGCTACCCCACAAGAAGGATATGATTCATGTGGTGATGGAGCCGGAGAGTGTGGCTATGGATGAAGTGGTGGTTACCGGATATGGAAACTTTACCAAGTCTTCGTTTACGGGTTCTGCCAATACGCTGAAGGGGGATATGATGAAAAATATTCCCGTGGTAAGTGTGGAACAGAAGCTGCAAGGTATGACTACCGGTGTGAATATCACCAGCAGTTCGGGGCAGCCGGGTTCAAACCAAAGTATCCGCATCCGTGGTATGGGCTCGTTTAATGCTTCGCAGGAACCTTTGTTTGTTATCGACGGTGTTCCGGTTACCTCCGGAAGCTTGAGTTCGGGCGGGAAATACGATGCTTCGTATATGAATAACTCAAAGACCAACATCATGAGTACGCTGAATCCTTCCGACATCGAGAACATCACGGTTATTAAAGATGCAGCGGCAGCTTCGCTCTATGGTTCGCGTGCTGCCAACGGGGTTATTTTGATTACGACCAAGAAAGGACAGAGCGGCAAGGCGCGGGTTACCTTGAATGTATCTGGAGGATTTTCAAATGCGGCAGTTGATTTCCGTCCTACTTTGAGTGGCGAACAGCGCAGGGAATTGCTTCATGAGGGATTGGTGAATTATGCTACCGATCAGGGTATGGAGTCTCCCCAAGCTTATGCTGACAGTGAAATCAATAAGTATGCAGCTGTTTTGCCGGGAGGATATACCAACTGGAAAAAGGAACTGATACGTACGGCTACGCAGCAAGATTATGAAGCGGCTGTTTCGGGAGGAAATAAGCGGAGCACGATTTATGCCTCGTTAGGATATAGCAAGCAGGAAGGGTTAGCCCGCAATTCAGGACTGGAACGCTATTCTGCTCGCCTGAATGTAACCACAAAAGTTGGAAACTATGGCGAAGTGGGTGCCAATATGATGTTTTCGCAGCTGAATCAGGAACTGAATGAAGAACGCGGTTCGGCCATCAATCCTTTCTTTGCTTCGGCGGTAACCATGAACCCTTCAATGCGGGTACGCGATGAAAACGGAAATTTTGTCGGAGCATACGAGGGAACGGCTTTGAACCCGTTGCGCGATATGTTGCTTGACTATAATCGTACCCGGATGACACGTATGTTTTCAACCGGTTATGCCAGCATTGAACCTGTCAAGGGGTTGAAACTGAAAGAAACCTTGAGTTATGATTATAATATCCAAAAGGATGCACGCTACTATAATCCGTTAAGTTCGGCAGGGCCTAAGAGTGGAAGTGATGCTCGTACGGTAAAAGGCTTTATCGAATACGGGAAACTGATTTCATCTACCTCGTTGAATTATGTGCGTACTTTTGCTCGCAAGCATCATCTGGATGTGCTGGCTGCTTATGAAATAGAAAGTTATCAAACTGATAAGGCGATAGGTGAGAAGTATAAGTTGCCTTCCGATAAACTGACGGAGCCGGATAATGCGGCGGTACTCAATGCTTTTGAATCGTCGGTTCAGAACTACCGGATGCTGTCTTATCTTTCACGTTTGAATTATGATTACGATGACCGTTATTATGTAGCCGGAAGTTTTCGTCGTGACGGAAGTTCTCGTTTGGCTCCTTCCGGACGCTGGGGTAATTTCTGGTCGGTATCGGGTATGTGGCATGTAACGAATGAAGCCTTCATGAAACCCATCAAGCAGGTGTTGAGTGACTTGAAGATTCGTGCCTCGTATGGGGTAAACGGAAATCAGCCCGGAGCGCTTTACGGGTATATGGGGTTATACAGTTACGGACAGAATTACATGGGAGTAGCTGGAGCTTATGAGTCGTCTCAACCTAATCCGAACTTGAAGTGGGAGAAAAATTACAGCTTGAACATCGGTCTGGACTTTTCACTGATTAACCGCATCTTTGTGACGCTGGAATATTATAACCGTGATACGAAAGACTTGCTTTATAATATGCCGATTAGCAGCACTACCGGATTTACAAACTATCTGGCTAATGTGGGACAGCTGAATAACCGGGGTGTTGAGTTTGAATTACGTACGCTGAACTTTGCAACTCCCGACTTTAACTGGACTACCGTGCTCAACCTGAGCCATAACCGGAATAAGATTGTGGCACTCAACGGAGAACTTGACCAGTCGATTGAAGGTTCATGGTTCATTCATAAAGTAGGATTGCCTTATTATACTTTTTATGTGAAAGAATTTGCCGGAGTAAATCCTTATACGGGAAAGGCGCAGTATTTCATAAATACGCAAGATGAAAACGGAGTGTATAACCGTAAACTGACCACTAATCTGAATGAAGCTCAGGCTGTGCCTTATAAATCGGTGGAACCCAAAGTGACTGGTGGGTTGACGAACTTGCTGGAATATAAAGACTTTGACTTGAGCTTTACACTGACTTACTCACTGGGAGGACATTCGTTTGACCAGGCAGGAACCTATATTGAGAATGGAACTTCAGCTATTTATGGCGACGGGGATGGTAGCAGGGGGTATAACCTGCCGGTATATGCGGTCGACCGTTGGCAGAAGTCGGGTGATCATACTGACGTGCCACGTTTTGTTTATGGCGAAAGTACTGGAGTCAGCAATTCATCACGCTATATTCATAGTACAGATCATTTGCGGTTGAAAAACCTGACATTGGGGTATAAGCTGCCGGCTAAGTGGGTGAATAAGGCTTTAATCAATACGGCTCGTATTTATTTTTCGGGAAGCAATCTGCTGACATGGGCGAGATGGAAACAATATGATCCGGAAACACCGGTGAACGGTGTGGTTTTCTGTGAAACTCCTGCTATGCGTACATTTAGTTTCGGGGTTCAATTAACATTCTAAGGTATTATTTTAAACTGAATATGATATATGAAACGAATCTATATATTTTTATTGGCAGCAGCTTTTTTGGGTGCTTCTTGCTCTGAAGGTTGGTTGGATGTAAACCCTTCTACTTCGGTGCCTACTGATCAGGCGCTTTCTACTCAGGAGGATTTGAAGATAGCTTTAAACGGCTTATATCGTCAAACTTCCCAACATAGCTATTACGGCGACAATCACTGGTATTATGGTGACTGTCGTGCTGCTGATGTGCAGGCACGTGAAAGTAAGGGAACCGGAAGACGTGTATCTCCTTATTATGAATATAATGTTTTACCCACTGATAACTTGAATATCACTTTGCCTTGGCAGCGCCCGTATGTGGTAATCCGTCAGGCGAACAATATTATCCAGCGGATTGAAGAGGGAAATATTCCGGATGGAACTTCCGAAGAATTGGCACGTATCAAGTCGGAGGCTTTAGTCTTGCGCGGATTGGCATTGTTTAATCTGACACGTATGTTTGGTATGCCTTACACCAACGATGAGGGAGCGTCTTTAGGGGTTCCCATCGTATTGAAGCCGGAAAGCCAGACTTATCGTCCGGAGCGAAATACGGTGGCTCAATGTTATAATCAGGTGATTGAAGATTTGACTGATGCCTTGCCGGCCTTGCGCAGAGAGAAGACTGATGGCTTTGTGAATTATTGGGCAGCTCAGGCGCTTCTTTCACGTGTCTATTTGAATAAAGGGGATTATGAAAAAGCTTATGATGCCGCTGTGGAGGTTATTGCTAACAACGGAGGGCTGTATCGCCTTTATACGAAAGAAGAATATTCTTCGGTGTGGGGACAGGATTTTCAGGCTGAATCGCTTTTTGAGCTTTATATCACAATTTCAGAACCTTCTGAGTGGGGAGGAGGTACCGGTGGTGAAGGTGCACCGATGGTTTATGCAAATGAAGGGAAGGTGGACTGGAATAACTTGATTCTGAGTGAGGATTTTCTTAACTTGCTTGATGAGGATGCAGATGATGTGCGTCACTGCGTGGCTAAACCTTCTTTGATTGAAAATAATACAGGATTACCGGTTTCGGCACGTAAGCGGAATGTGTTCTTAGGCAAATTCCCGGGAAAGCAGGGAGATCCTCATGATAATGATATCTGTGTCATTCGCTTGTCGGAGGTTTATCTGAATGCTGCCGAGGCTGGACTGAAACTGGGAGGTGCGAAGGCTGAGCAGGGGAGAACTTATTTGAATGATTTGATAAAACAGCGTACACCGAACGAGAAAATGCGGGTAAATGAGGTTGCCGGTTATACCATTGACCGTATTATGAAAGAACGTCGGAAAGAACTGGTGGGTGAAGGATTGATTTTCTTCGATTACCTGCGTAATAAGCTTCCCATCGAGCGGAAAGGAAGCTGGCATCTGGAAACGCTGAAAACTACTCATTCGCAGGTCATTCAGCATACCGATACGCGTATAGCGCTTCCGATACCCCAATCGGAGATTGATGCAAATCCGAATATGCAGCAAAATCCTTTGTAGTGCCTTGCTAATAAAGAATAAATATCCTTATTATGGTATATTAATAGATTCCGTTGTAAGTTCAGCAATCTGAATAGGGAGAGTGGTTCATAGCTTTATGTAGCGTGAACCACTCTTATTTTTGCAAGACCATATTGAATACTTATAGGCTGTATTTGTTTGTTTTAGTATTGCTCTTGCATTCCGCTGTTTGAGGTGAAGGCTGTTTGAGTTTTTCAATGAGCCAGATTGAGAATATTGAGAATTAAATTTAAAAGTATAATCTCTTATATTCAATATATATGTATCTTTGCATAAATTTTTTGAAAGAGAAATGCTGAACGACAATAAAACAATTATTGAAATCAATAACGTATCCAAGTTTTTCGGTGAAAAGACCGCCTTGGATCATATTAACTTGTCTATTCGTAAAGGCGAGTTTGTTACAATATTAGGTCCGTCAGGTTGCGGAAAAACTACCCTGTTGCGCCTGATAGCAGGGTTCCAGACGGCTTCGGAAGGAACCATTAGCATTGCCGGTAAGGAAATCACTCAGACTCCTCCCCATAAGCGTCCGGTAAATACGGTGTTTCAGAAATATGCTTTGTTTCCTCATCTCAATGTTTACGATAACATTGCTTTTGGATTAAAACTGAAGAAACTGCCTCAGTCGGAAATGACGAAGAGGGTAAAGGATGCTCTGAAAATGGTGAGTATGACAGGTTATGAGTATCGTGATGTTGACTCTCTTTCGGGCGGGCAGCAGCAGCGCGTGGCTATCGCTCGTGCCATCGTGAATGAACCGGAAGTGTTGCTGTTGGATGAACCCTTGGCAGCTCTTGACTTGAAGATGCGTAAAGATATGCAGATGGAACTGAAGGAAATGCATAGCCGGTTAGGTATTACCTTTGTTTATGTAACTCATGATCAGGAGGAAGCTCTGACCTTGAGTGATACCATCGTAGTGATGAGCGAAGGAAAAATTCAACAGATAGGTACTCCTACTGATATTTATAATGAGCCGATTAATTCATTTGTTGCCGATTTTATAGGTGAAAGTAACATCTTGAATGGAACAATGATTAAAGATAAGTTGGTGAACTTCTGTGGCAGGGAGTTTGAGTGCGTCGATGAGGGTTTTGGTGAAAATGCTCCTGTTGATGTGGTTATCCGTCCGGAAGACCTGTATATTTTCCCTGTTTCCGATGCTGCTCAGTTATGCGGAGTTGTACAATCGTGTATTTTTAAGGGAGTGCATTATGAAATGGTGGTACTGTGTGGTAATTATGAAATTATAGTTCAAGATTATCATGCATTTGATGTAGGCAGTGAGGTCGGTCTGCTTATCAAGCCGTTTGATATTCATATCATGAAGAAAGAACGTACATGTAATATGTTTGAAGGTCGCATGATTGATGCTTCGCATGTGGAGTTCCTTGGATGTGAATTTGAATGCACACCCGTTGATTTGAGTGATGCTTCAAAAGATTGGGAGCATATTCAGGTGGAAGTTGATTTCGATAAAGTGATTTTGCAGGACGATGAAGAAGATGGTACGCTGACCGGTGAAGTAAAGTTTATCCTATATAAAGGAAACCATTATCATTTGACCGTGCTTTCTGATTGGGATGAAAATGTTTTTGTCGATACGAACGATGTATGGGACGATGGAGACCGGGTGGGTATCACCATTCGTCCGGAGGCTATCCGTATTTTGGTATGATGTAATTTAATTTGACTGACTGATAAAGATGATGAAGAAACTTCAACATTTCTTTTCTTCGCGGAAGAGTTGGACCTTGCCCTATTTGATTTTTTCTGTAATATTTGTTCTGGTTCCATTGGTGTTAATCGTGGTTTATGCATTTACCGATGAGGTTGGACATCTTACATTGGCTAATTTCCGTAAATTCTTTGCTCATCCGGAGGCTATAAATACGTTTGTTTATTCTATTGGAATAGCCATACTGACCACTATCGGATGTATCGTGTTGGGATATCCGGCTGCATGGATTTTGAGCCGGAGCAATTCAAGCTATTCTAAAACCTTGATTATGCTATTTATCCTGCCAATGTGGGTGAATATTCTGGTACGTACTTTAGCAACAGTGGCTTTATTTGACTTTTGCCGTTTGCCGTTGGGAGAGGGTGCGCTAATCTTTGGTATGATTTATAACTTCATTCCTTTTATGATTTATCCTATTTATAATACACTTCAGAAGATGGATAGAAGTTATATAGAAGCTGCGCAAGATTTGGGAGCGAGTTCGTTTCAGGTGTTCTGGAAAGTGGTCTTTCCGCTTTCTATGCCCGGAGTGGTCAGTGGAATTATGATGGTCTTTATGCCTACTATTTCCACCTTTGCCATAGCCGAACTGTTAACCATGAATAATATCAAGTTATTTGGTACCACCATTCAGGAAAATATCAATAATAGTTTGTGGAATTATGGCGCAGCTTTGTCATTGATTATGCTTTTCTTGATTGCTGCTACTTCTTTGTTTAGTTCGAATGAGAAAAGTGATTCTGAGAGAGGAGGTGGAGTATGGTAAAGAAAATTATGATGCAGACTTATCTGTGGGTATTGCTTTTGCTGCTTTATGCTCCGATTGGAATTATTATTATTTATTCTTTTACTGAAGCAAAAGTATTGGGAAACTGGACTGGTTTTTCTTTAAATCTTTATGGTTCCTTATTGAATACGGGAGCACATCATTCACTGATGAATGCTTGTATTAATACCATTGCCATTGCTCTGATTGCGGCAACAGCGTCTACACTTTTGGGAAGTATTGCTGCAATAGGCATTTTTAACTTGAAGGCCCGAAGTCGGAAGGCTGTAGGATTTATCAATACGATTCCTATCCTGAACGGAGATATTATTACAGGTATTTCACTGTTCCTGTTGTTTGTTTCATTAGGCATTACTCAAGGATTTACAACAGTGGTATTGGCGCATATTACATTTTGTACTCCTTACGTTGTACTGAGTGTATTGCCACGCTTGAAACAGATGAATCCGAATCTTTATGAAGCGGCTCTTGACTTGGGAGCAACTCCCATGCAGGCACTCTGGAAGGTCATTATTCCTGAAATTCGTCCGGGAATGATTACGGGTTTCCTGTTGGCATTAACTATTTCAATTGATGATTTTGCCGTGACTGTGTTTACCATCGGTAATCAGGGACTTGAAACTCTTTCTACTTATATTTATGCCGATGCTCGTAAGGGAGGTCTTACTCCCGAACTTCGTCCGTTGTCGGCCATTATATTTATTGTCATATTGATATTATTGATTGTACTTAACCGCCGGGCGGATAAGGCTAAGAAGTAACGTGTAACAGAATAAAGCGGAATGAGAAGACTGAATCTTTTTATAGTGACTTTGTTGGCATGTATAGCTCTTTCTGGCTGCTATAACATGAGCGAGGAACGTGCGAATGTGCTGAAAATTTATAATTGGGCCGATTATATCGGTGAGGGGGTTTTAGAAGACTTCCAGGAATATTATAAAGAACAAACGGGCGAGGATATACGTATTGTATATCAGACATTCGATATTAATGAAATCATGCTTACCAAAATAGAAAAGGGGCATGAAGATTTTGACGTGGTCTGCCCGTCTGAATATATCATTGAGCGTATGCTTCATAAAGGATTGCTCCTGCCTATTGATACCGTTTTTGCTCATTCGCCTAATTACATGAAGGGAATCGCTCCTTTTATCCGTGAGCAAATTGATAAACTGACAGTAAAAGGACAGCGCCCGGCAAGCTCATATGCGGTGTGTTATATGTGGGGTACTGCCGGATTGCTTTACAATAAAAAATATGTAAGCGAAGAAGAACTGCATTCTTGGGGCTGTCTGTGGAATCCGCATTTCTCCGGAAAAATATTGATGAAAGATGCCTATCGTGACTCGTATGGAATGGCATTGCTTTACTCTCATCGGGAGGAATTGAAGCATGGCTCCAAGGCTGTATCAAAGCTGATGAATGATTATTCACCGGCTGCGATGGATTCAGTTGAGAAATATCTGAAGTTACTCAAGCCGAATGTCGCAGGATGGGAGGCTGACTTCGGAAAAGAAATGATGACCAAGGGGAAAGCCTGGATTAACATGACTTGGAGTGGGGATGCTCAGTGGGCTATTGAGGAAGCTGCTTCTGTGGGGGTTGACTTGGCTTATACGGTTCCTGAAGAAGGAAGTAATGTGTGGTATGACGGTTGGGTGATTCCTAAATATGCTAAGAATGTCAAGGCAGCAAGCTATTTTATCAACTTCTTGTGCCGTCCGGATATAGCTTTGCGCAATATGGAGGAAAACGGGTATGTCAGTTCAATCGGTTCGGCAGAAATTATGGAGGCATGTATTGATACGACTCTTTCCACATATGTAGATGCCAGCTATTTTTTCGGAGAGCAGGGAAAAAGAGTTCAGCTTCGTAATACGCAGTATCCCGACAAGTCGGTGATAAACCGCTGTGCCATGATACGTGATTTTGGAGAGCATACGGTGAAGGTGCTTGAAATATGGTCGCGTGTGAAAGGAGATAATCTAAACAGCGGAATCGTAATTTTAATTTTGGTTGTAATAGGGGGATTATGTATTTGGCGTATTCATAATCTCTGGAAAGCACGGAGCCGGAAATCGGTTCAATATCGTAGGAGACGAGCTATTTCAAAAAAATAGTTATTCATAGAAAAGTAATCGTATTTACATCTTCCTGTAGTATGAAATGCGGACCTTTATGCAGGTTTTAAAAAAGAGTATTATGGAAGTTATTTCAAGTAAATACGTTGTTGAATGTTTGCCGGATGGTGAATATTATGCTTACCTGTTAAATTACAGCCAATGCAGTGCTTTTGGAGAAACAGTTGAAGAAGCTTTAGAGAATCTGGAACTCCAGGAAGAAGAATTTTTTAACGAAATCGCATCGGTGTATGGGCTGGAAGATATGGCTTGATAATCTGCCTGAAATCCATAGGGCTTGTATTGTTTGCTTTATTATGTTTCTTGTGTCAAGCTTGTCTCTTTTCTGCTTAGGTTTGCACTTATACATGGCTGGACATTAGATGGGTGCGTTAAATATGCGAAAATAATCAGAGACTGGCGATATTTTACCCGGAAAACTCGCTATTTTTGTGTAAAACTAATAAATGCAAGATACATGAAAATAGGAGATAAAGTTCGTTTCCTCAGTGAAGTAGGAGGAGGCATTGTAAGAGGCTTCCAAGGGAAGAATATTGCTCTGGTGGAAGATGAAGACGGTTTTGAAATTCCGATGCTTATCAATGAGTGTGTTGTAATACAGACTGATGATTATAATATTCCGTTGAAATCGGTAGCCAAGCCTGCTGTGCCGGAGCCGGAAGAAGAAGAGGAGGATAAACCGATAACTTACCGGGCGCCTGAAATCAAGGGAAATGATAGGCTGAATGTCTTTTTGGCTTACGTTCCGCAAGATATAAAAGCAATATCTTCTACCGGCTTTGACGCTTATCTGGTGAATGACAGCAATTATTTTGTAGATTATCTTTATTTATCGGCGGAAGGTAAAAGCTGGACTTTACGTAGCCGGGGAACAGTCAAGCCGAATATGAAGATGCATTTGGAGGAATTTTCCAAGGCAGACCTGAACGGGATGGAACATGTAGCTGTCCAGTTGTTGGCTTATAAAGATGACCGGACTTTCCTGATGAAACAGGCGGTTTGTCAGGAAATACGTATTGACGTGGTAAAGTTTTATAAACTTCATACCTTTGAGTCGTCCGGCTTTTTTGAAGAACCTGCATTAATTTATGATATTGTAAAAGATGACGAAACGGTGAAGCAGGTATTCGTTTCTGCCGATGATATTAAGGATGCCTTGTTACAGAAAAACACGACTGATCTTCCTAAGAAAATTCAGAAAAAGCAACAGCGGGTAAAAAATGATTTGGTAGAGGTGGATTTGCATATCCATGAACTGCTTGATGATACCACCGGAATGGGAAATGCGGAGATGCTGGATTACCAGTTGGATGTATTCCGGAAGACCTTGGATGAGTACAAGGACAAGAAAGGTCAGAAAATCGTATTTATCCATGGAAAAGGCGACGGAGTGCTGCGCCGGGCTATTTTGAATGAGCTGAAGCATAAGTATAAAACCTATCGTAGCCAAGACGCTTCATTTAGGGAGTATGGCTTTGGCGCTACAATGGTAACCGTGGGCTGAGGATATGGGTACGTTGAAAGACCTGTTGGGAAATGACCATTTTGCTTCGGCTGCAGGCGTGGAACTTCTAGAGATTCAGCCGGGATATGCCAAGGCGCGCATGCTCATTACACCGAATCACCTGAATGCAGGAGGAGTGTGTCAGGGAGGTGCACTTTTTACCTTAGCCGATTTGGCGTTTGCTGCTGTGGCAAATAGTCATCAGAAACTGACGCTTTCGCTGAATGCACATATCACCTTTTTGCGTCCTGCGCGTGAAGGGTATGTATATGCTGAGGCTTTTGAAACGTTTAATCATGCCAAAGCTCCTTTTATTGAGGTAAGAATAACAGACGAAGAACAGTTGCTTGTTGCATTGTTTTCAAGTTCAGGTTATCGTAAAAGCGAAGAACTGGCAGTCGATTCTTTAGAGTGAAAAAAGGATGAATCACAGGTACGAACAGAAATTGAGTACAGAGCCTATGCTGCCTTTAACCTTTAAAATGGCTTTACCGGCAGTGGCTGCTCAATTGGTAAACCTGCTTTATAGCTCTCTTGCGTAAAGTTTTTCTCCTGGTTCCTTTAGCTCTGATTCTTCCTCGCTTTATGGGAGTAACTAGTGTTTATTTAGCTGAAGCAGTGTCTGATGTTACGGCTGCCATTTGCTACACCTTGCTTTTTGCATGGTACTTTCCCAAAATTCTTCGGAAAAGAATGAGCATTTAAGGTGTTTGGTTATCGGGAAATAGGTATTCCCTGATGATGCCATACGATTTAAAAAGACAGAGGCATTTATGGCATTGATTATAAGCCCTTTTTCATTTGCGTTATTTTTTTCTGCAACCAGTGATTAAATAAGGCTAAAAGCAAAAATGCCATGAGGATAGGAAGACTATAGATAAAAGTTTCCTTCTCGGGTATCCACTGCTTTAATTGGTGATATAATTCCGATAGAGGGACGAAATACATCCATACCAAATAGCCGGTTCCTCCTGCAAGTATGGTAGTGACGGTAATTATCCATGCCGTAAAGATTCGTTTTTCCGTCTTTCTTTCCTGAAGTGCTATCTGTTCGTTGAGGCGCTGCATGGTGCGATAATTGAAATTGCTGGGAAGCCGCATGGATGGCTGGTTTTGCAGTGCTTGTTTTATTCCCTTATCTTTAGTGCTCATACTTTATAATTTATTGTTTCATTAAGATAGAAAGTTTTTTTCGGATTCGATGCAATTTTACTTTCGTATTTGCTTCGCTGAGGTGAAGAATATATCCTATTTCTTGAATTGTCTTTTCCTCTTCGTAGTAGAAAGTCAGGATAGCCTGCTCTTCAGGGGAAAGCTGTTTTATGAGTTGTTGTAACTTTTCTATTAAAACAGTATCCTCGGTATTTAAAGTTTGATCAACTTCCTCATCTGAGAGCGTGTTCCATAATTGTTCGGTGATGCGTATTTCCTGACGTGCCGTTTCTTTCCTTAAAAAAGACAATGCTGTATTATAGGCAATTCGATAAAGCCAGGTTGAAAAAGAACTGTTTCCGTTGAATGAAGACAGATGGTTGAATGCCTTCATGAAGCAGTCTTGAGTTAATTCTTCTGCATCTTCTTGAGATGTAACCATACGGACAATCAAGTGAAAAACTTGCTGCCCGTATTGTTCTAAAAAATAAGAAAACCGGTCTGTTTTTCCGGCCAGGATGGCTGCTATTATATGTTGCTCATTTTCTTTCATCGCTTTTTTGACGCATGGTGAGGGAAAAGGTTACAGATATGGCATGACTTTTTTATGGATAATGGTGTAACCTTTTCGGTTTTCTTGCGTCAAAGATGCAAAGAAACAAAATATCAATATAAAATTTAGTAATATGAAGGAATTAATGATTGTAGCTAATATAGCTATTGTATTTGGAGTGTTGTATAAGTTGTTTGAACTTTTCGCTTGTCGGAAAGAGCGTATAATGTTGATAGACAAACTAAAGGATACGTTAACTCTTGATGATTTGAAGCAAGGAGTTGCTTATAGTCCTGTATCATTCTCTTTTGGAGGATTGCGTTGGGGATGTTTGCTGTTGGGACTTGGGTTAGGTCTGATAACGGGCTTTTTTATAGTGGATGCCTGTGGAAGAGATGATTATAATGTAACTTCTACGGTTTATGGTGCATGTGTGTTGATTGGGGGAGGATTAGGACTAATAGCTTCTTATTTGGTAGAATTGTATCAGTTGCGAAAAAAATAAGAAAAACGGAGTCCTTCTTTTATCGATAGATTTACTTTCCTTATAATTGAGGAGTTTTGTTATTGCGATAAAGAAGAGTTGATGGTGGATTGAATCGGTTGGGGAATTTACTCTGATTTTT